>Ga0255385_10133_pt1 | contig 10968 bp, 9 predicted proteins | sample ANMaggSeSYBR01G3_FD_182103 | JGI IMG/M metagenome (GOLD analysis project Ga0255385, IMG submission 182103) | Sediment cell enrichment communities from methane seep in Santa Monica Basin, California, United Staets - ANME aggregate JGI... | ecosystem: Environmental > Aquatic > Marine > Cold seeps >...
AGCAACCTGAATTACAATTTATGTCCGGAAAAAATCATATCATATTAAACAACGATTCCGCTCGGAACATTGCGGTAAATTGCCTGTTGGCTTTTGAGCGGGACCGCACACGCATTCAGGACACCCTTGATTCGGTATTCCGCCGATGTGAGATAGACTCACGCGAACGGCGGTTGGCTCAGGAATTAGCCCTTGGTGCTTGCCGTCGCCTGATCACTCTGGACCATTTGATCAGTTGTCATAGTACCCGTCCGCTCAGGCGGATTGAGCCGGCGGTATTGCAAATTTTACGGGTGGGGTTGTATCAGTTCATTTATTTGGAGCGTACACCGGTTTTTGCTGCGGTTCATCAGGCGGTTCAGCAGGTTCGCGCTGCCGGAATACGCGGAGCCGACAGTTTTGTTAATGCGGTATTGCGGTCTGTCCAGCGTGACATTGACGGCCCGGTTACTTCTGACGGCCCAATTCAGCCGCGGGCCACGTTATGGCTGGACGAAAAAAACGGTTGTCGATTCAAGACCGATTTTCTGCCTGACGCGACTAAGAACCCCGTTAAGCACATTAGCCTGGCCCTGTCGTATCCGCCCTGGCTGACGACTCGTTGGCTGAAGCGGTTCGATGAAGAAACGCTGCGGAATATTTTTATGGCCGGCAACAGCCGTCCGGCATTGACTTTGAGGGCCAATCGCCTGTGTGGCACAACTTCTGAGTTATTAGCACGATTGAATGAGCAGAGCATCGCGGCCCGACAGTTCGGCTCAGCCATTCAACTGCAACAGTCGGCACCGCCTCGGCAACTGCCCGGTTATGAGGATGGGCTTTTTTCAGTGCAGGATTATACTGCGATGTCGGTTGCGCCGTTGCTGGGATCGCAGCCGGGCGAGCGGGTTCTTGACCTTTGTGCTGCCCCCGGCGGCAAAACAACCCATTTGGCGGAACTGATGGACAATCGGGGTTCTATTGTGGCCTGCGACATTAGCGGTGAGAAACTGGCGATTATCGAGCAGAACTGCCGCCGTTTGGGTATAACAATAGTGGAAACCTGCCTTGCGGACGATTTGGATAATCTTATTGAGCGTGATGGTGGCTTCGACTGTGTTCTTGTGGACACGCCCTGCAGTAATACCGGCGTATTGGCTCGGCGGGTGGAGGTAAGACACTGGCTCAAACCAGCCGGCTTGCGGGAGTTGGCCCGGAAGCAGATGGAATTATTGAAAAAGGCCGTCCGTGTTGCGCGGGATAACGCGAAAATTCTTTATAGTACCTGTAGTATCGATATGTTGGAGAACGAATCTCTTATTCAGGATTTTTTACAGGATAACCCTTCTTTTCACCTTATCGAGGAAAAACTTACCTTACCGCGTTCATTCGGGCCGACCCGCGACACGGATCAAAAAAGCAGCGAAGCCATTGATTATCACGACGGCGGCTACGTCGCCATTCTGGAGCATCGTTACCAATAAAATTGTGGGTGGCATGCTTTATCGCAGCTTATGCAAAGCATAAGCAAGTTTAAGCATGGCTTTCCGATTTAGCCCCCGATGTGAAATCGGGGGTTTCTTTTTTTTATTAGCCCTGAAAAGGGCGCAACATGTTAGCCCAGGGCGGCAGCCCTGGGTGAAAGGTTACTCAAATTTTCAAGCCCTGTAAGGGCGACACAAAGTTTTTGGTAACTTTTTAGCTGTACGCAACAGGTTGATTTTCTTACTAACACCGGACTTCGGTTCACTCAAGCATAGTTTTTGTAGGGTGGGGCTTTGACCCACGCGTTAGCCTCAAGTATAGTCCGAATAAACAACATGTATTGGTCCGATTAAATTTTTCCCCTTCTTTTAGCCGATGACCTGTATAGCTGATAACTACCTAAGGAATTTGGTGAATTTTGGACTCGATGGAAACATTTGTTATTCTGATATCCCTGGCCGCAGCCGCGGCGGGAAGTCTGATTCTGTTGACCTGTATGGCTGGCAAGCGGTCTCAGCTCGTCAAGGCATTTAACATTCAGCAGGAAAAGCTGGAGCGTGAATCCAGGCTTCAGCGGAGCAGGGATATAGCTCAGGCTGAAGAATCTATTCCAACCTCCGTCGCCTCATAAGCACTCGCCATCCCCCCGCCCTCTCTACTTCTTAATCCGGGTGCCACCTTTTCCGCGTTTCTTCCTATTTCCGCCATAGGCGGATTGAACGTTGAGCGTTGGACGTTGAACGTTGGACGTTCCTCTTTTCTTCATTTCTTCTGTTTTCTTCTCTTTTTCTCACCACTCACAACTCATTCATATCATTTGACAAGTTCGTAGGTATTGTCCATTTTGACCATAGTGAACATTGCGCCGCCGGTGCCTTTCTTTTTGTTTTTACCCTGGCCCATCCCGATATTTTCTTCCAGAATAATCAGGGTGCATTCGACGTTGGTTTTTTCGGAGCGGACCACTCCCGCGGACAAATCGAACAGGGCCTCATCGGTTATTTTGAGTTCGTTCATATCGGACATTCTTTTGATCATGGTTTTTCCGAAGTCGTTGAGTGCCGGAGGCTCCTCGATTCCTTCGGGCAGAACGTGCAGTGGTTCGGCTGTTCCGACAACTTTGACAAGACGAGCTTTTTTCTCTTTTTGGACTTTCTGAACCTTGAAAGTTTTCTTGATGGCCTTGGCCTTGATCATCGCGTCGGGTATGGGCAGTTTTCCTTCGTAGGCCTTCGGCAGGGCGAAAGCCTTGCCTTTTGGTGGGGCGACGCGCCCGGGGCTATACCGCAGGAAATCCCGCTCATGATATCTTTTGACTTTATCCTCATTGATAAGGCCTACGACGATACGTTTAGCGTCTTTATTGACCCCGATTTTTTTATACAGCTTATCTATGCCTATGACTTCTTTAACTGTGGTGTTCGGAGCAATCTTGATTTTATAGCTGGCTCCGTGAAGTTTAGGCTCGTTGGGCCATGAGGATGTGGAGGTGGTTTTTTTTGCGTCGCTGTAGTATTCGTTTTCGCTTTTCTTTTTCCGTACATCCGACGTCATTGTGAACTTGACCTGTTCGATGGTTACGTTCAGGATCGCCGAACCGTCTTTATCTACTGACTCGACTTTCGTGCGCAGGACAATTTCATGTTTGGTTTCGTTTTTGCCGGTCAGGGTGGGCTTTTTTTTCGGCATCTCTACCCAGACCTTATTCAGCTTATTGCTGGTGAAACGTACCGTATGTTCTTCGCCGACTTTGTATTGGCAGCGCAGGGAAGTGGCCACGGTCTTTTTATTGCCTGCTTGCGCGACCGATTGAGACACAAAGCAAATCAATGCTACGCCCGCAACAAATAATACTGTTTTTTTAAGGTTGGTTTTCATCGTTTCGGTTCTCCTGAAAATTAAAAATGAAGTTGTACTGATTCCATGCGTAATACCCGGCGGGTATGATACTAATCTGACTAATTGTCCATATATTCGATTGTTTTTTGTATCGTATAAAATATTTTAGCTTTAGCCCTGGATTTTTTGGCCCTGGATGGTTTTGCCGGGGCCGGCCTTCGGCTTCTGGTTCGGCTGCTGACGAACACTCTGGTTTTTTCGGTAAGTTTTACGGGCCGTCCGTTATCTAACGAAAAAGTAAGACTGCCCTGACCTTTTACAGAATCCACATTAAAAGTTGATTTGGAGCTGCGTCTTCGCGGTTTGCGTAACTTACTTGGTTTGCTTGGCTTGCGGGGTTTGGCCGAAACGGCGGATGCTTGTTCACGGGTCAGATCGTATTTAATCACAGCCACTTTTTTGTTTTGTTGTTCCTCGATGTTCTCGACGGTATAGTTTTTGACAGTGGCCGTTACGGGCGCATAAGGGACGAGAACCGAGCCGCGGCCTTCCCATGTAGCGTTTGGGTCAGCCGGTGCGGCATCTGAGCCGACCATTAAGCCGCCGGTAACATATTCCCGCAGATTGCCTTCTGCCAGTAGCATATTGACCTGATCGCCGCCGATCATGCTGCCGCCGGCTCCGGCATAGGCGGCCTTTTTGATTAGTGGCGCCATTTTTACGAGTTCTGTCGTGTTCTGCCGGGAATCCATCCGAACGGTGAATTTTTTGCCTTTCAGGCCGACAAACGCGTTTGTAAATGTCTGCTGTTGTTCGGTTTTTGATCTCTTTTTTGGTTTTGTACTGGTGGTCTGGTCGGGGGTCTGGTCGGGGGTCTGGTTGCTATCGAAGGAAAATTTCTTACCTAAGCTGCTCATTGACGCTTTTACGGAGGCAATTGTGGTTTCGATAAGAATCTGCCTGGAGTCAGCCTCTTTGACACGGCAATTCAACTGCATTTCGGAATCTTTGTGATCGACGCCGCCGAAGATCATAGACAGATCACTGATTAAATGCACCTTGACGGTGTACGTATCGCCGGGTTTCAGTTGCCATGCGAGCCGATCAGAGGAGCCGCAGCCGCACAGATAAGCCGGCAGAAACAGCAGAATAACAGAAAATATCAACCGAAAACGTACCATTTTGATACCTCCGCCAAAAATGTACTCATTTACACAGTCACAATAACATTACCAGTCAAGGCCGCATTATATGCGTTTGCTCATCCCAACGCAAACAACTATTTTCGCAATCTGTTTTCATTATTTCGCTGTTTGCCTTTTAGGCCGGGCGGGGTCGGGGCTGGGGTTGGAATCAGTTCTAATTGGGGGTCGATACGGCAGAAGCCTTTAATCAGGGCGCCGTCCCTGACTTCGAGCCTGTGGGCGATTATGTCTCCCGCAAAGCTGGCGTCGGCGGTGATGGTAACTTTGCCGGCAGCGGTAACATTACCCTGATGGTCCCCTTCGACAAAGAGATTATTGACACGCAGACGTGCCCGCAGCATCCCGGACGGAGCGATTGTAACCGACCCGCAGGTCTCAATCAGGGTACGGGAAATAATAGAGGTAACAGTGAAATCTTCAACGCTAAGACGATGATTACAGACAGGGCAGCCGGTGCTGACTGCCCTGATACTGACGATTAACTCTTTGCCGCAATGGAGGCAATAGACTGTTTTTTCCTGCATAAATGTTAATCAGCGGTTTTGTTACTGTCGATATGGGTTGGCATAGGCGCCGGGGCTTGGGTCGGGGTCGGTCTGTGAACAGGTTGAGGCGCCTGTACGGGCGTTTTTTTGGGCGATGCCGCTTCACCGGCAGCGTCGCTGCCGACATTGCAATGGCCGATAAAATGGGCTCCGTCAACAACAATCAGCCGTTCGCAACGCAGGTCGCCTTGCAGCCGAGCGGAATTTTTCAGCTCTACGAGGTCCCCAGCGGAGATATTACCGTTTATTTCGCCTTCGACGGTAATTGTGCCGGCTTCCACGTCGGCCTGAATAGCCCCTTCGGAAGCAACGACTAAGTTGCCCTTGGTACTGATACGTCCCTCGAAACTGCCAAGGATTTTAACTCCTTTTTCGAAACTAAGCTCACCCTTAAATTTGGCGTCGGGGCCGATGATAGTCGGAAAATCATTATCACTCACTTTGTTTTCTCCTGAAATCATATATACATTCCAAATAAAAATGTGGCATGGGTGATTTCATAACTCCTTTGCTGCTAACAGAATATGAGCCATGCCACACAACAAAACCATACCCGACGGGTATAATTATCCCATTCTTTAATGACTACTACGGGGAAGCCCTCCATGGCCTGGCCAACGGACTGAGATCGACCCTGCCCGTGGTTCCCTTATATTAGCAGGTGTACCCAATCCTGTCAAGCTCTAATTTCGTGGTCGGGTGGTAGTCGGGTGGTGGTCGGGTGGTCTGAACCATAGGCCCGGAAAAAACCTGGATTCCAAACGCCATTTAGCGTATTCTGCAATGGTAGGTTCACGATAACAGAAGAATTACAACACACTTACAAGGAGTAATTAAAAATGACGACCATGCAATTCTTTAACAGGTATGTCCCTTCTTTTCGGCGGACTGTCTCATTGGCCTTGTGTCTCGCCCTGACGAGCGCGTTTTGTGGCGGTTCAGTGGAACAGAAAAAATCGGACAAAGACGGCTGGGTCAGTCTTTTCAATGGAAAGGACCTTAAGGGATGGAAGGTCAAGATTGCGGGCTATAAATTGAATGACAACTATGGGAACACATTCAGGGTAGAGAACGGCATTTTGAAGGTGTGTTATGACAAGTATGACAAGTTTGACGGAAAATTCGGGCACCTGTTTTACAAGGATAAGTTCTCTCATTACATTCTACGTGTGGAATACCGCTTTGTAGGAAAACAGACTCCGGGAGGTCCGAGCTGGGCTTTTCGCAACAGCGGGATTATGATACACGGCCAATCGCCCGAAAGCATGACAAAAAAACAGAAATTTCCGGTTTCCATCGAGGTTCAGATGCTCGGGGGCAACGGTAAGGATAAACGCCCAACAGGCAATTTGTGTACGCCAGGGACGCATGTCGTGATGGACGGCAAACTTGCTACCCAACACTGCATTTCATCCAAGTCAAAAACATATCATGGTGACCAGTGGGTAACATTGGAAGTTGAAGTACACGGCAACGCTATTATCAAGCATATCGTCAACGGCAAGGTCGTGCTGGAATATGAGAAGTCCCAACTCGACGAAAAGGACCCTGACGCTAAGAAATTGATTAAGAAGAACAAGGTCAAAATGCTACACGAAGGCTCCATATCCCTCCAGGCCGAGAGCCATCCGGTTGAATTTCGGAAGGTGGAAATTCTTTTATTGAAAAAATAACCTTACCCATTTTACCAAAAAGCGCGCGCAAATACGATGGTATTGCACTTTTGCAACCTTTTTTTTAACGATTTCTTTCAGTTTTAGACGGTTATTGACACAAACCGGCCAAAATCGAACGAAAATTGAACGTAAATTTGGCCGAAAAAGTGGGCTTACCATCGTATTTGCGCGCGCCGACGCTAATTGCATATTTAGAGAAGAGATAGAACACGGATGACGCGGATGCAACAGATTGGACGGATAAGAAAAACAAAAGATAACAAAAAAAGAGAAGAATACAGAAGAGAAAATTGAACAGAAGATAGCGAAGAAAACGAAGAAGAAAAAAAGAGAGAAGAAAAGAAATGGTGCGAAACGAGTAAGAGAAGAAGGGGCTGTTTGCGGATAGGTCTATTGTTGAAAAAGTACCCTGTCCCCTTTTCTTAAACCGGCCAATTGAAGGAATATAATTATGGGGCAAACATTAGAAAAATTAACGATAAAAGGTTTTAAATCCATCAGGTCGCTTGAAGACTTCGAGTTTAAAAACCTCAACATTATGATCGGTGGAAACGGAGCGGGCAAAAGTAATTTTGTTGAAATTTTTCGCATGCTCCGAGCTATGGTAGATGAGGGTTTTGCTAACTATGTCATGAACCGTGGCGGCGCTGATGATTTCATGTTTAACGGACCTAAAGAAACGAAAGAAATTGAAGCTGAATTTATATTTGGAGAGAACTCTTATAGCTTTGTACTGAAGCCCAGTGCATCGGAAGAGTTTGTTATTCAAATTGAAAAAGAAAGGTACCTTGATTATAGTTGGAAGACTATTGGTTTAGGAAACAGAGAAAGCCAAATAGCATCTAAAAAAAATGAAAAATCTTCCAGGTATCCTGGTGTTTATGGAATAGGTTATCATATTCATGCTTCAATTTCGAATTGGGTCGTTTATCATTTTCACGATACGAGCGCAACGGCGCCGATGAGACGCTCCGAAATAATAGCTGACAATGCCAATTTCAGATCCGATGCGTCGAATATTGCCCCATTTTTACTTAGGCTTCGGGACGAGAAAAAAACAGCTTATGACGAAATCGTGGAATCTGTCAGATTGGTAACTCCGTTTTTTGATGATTTTATCTTAAAGCCGGTGCAAAAAGGCGAAAAGAAAGTTGTCAATTTAAGCTGGAAACAAAAAGGCTCGGATTATCCGATGCAGCCGTACCATTTTTCCGATGGTACGATACGGTTCATATGTCTGGCAACATCGCTTTTACAACCGAATATCCCTTCAATTATAGTAATAGATGAACCGGAACTGGGTCTGCATCCTTATGCCATAGAAATATTGGCTGAACTAATAAAGGCGGCTTCGAAGAAAACTCAGGTTATAGTTGCGACACAATCACCCCCTTTGATCGATAACTTCAGCCCCGAAGACATTATTGTTGTCAACAGAGAAAAGGGCGCCTCAACTTTCAAGCGATTGGAAACAAAAGAATTATCCGAATGGTTGAAAGAGTATTCGTTGGGCGACCTCTGGCGAAAGAATATCGTAGCCGGAGGACCGGTTCATGAGTAGTATTAATGTGAATGTTATTGTCGAAGGCCAAACCGAAAAAACTTTCGTCAGGGATGTTCTTGCCCCTGAAATGGCCTATAAAGGTATTTTTCTGCATCCGACACAGATTGGCAAGCCTGGACACAAGGGCGGGAATGTACGATTCGATCGAGCAAAAGGGGACATCGGGAGATTTTTGAAGCAATGGCCGGGTGCCTACATATCCACTATGTTCGATTATTTCAGGTTAGAATCAAGTTGGCCTGGTAATATGAATATACCAGGCAGCGCCACAGCTATAGAAAAAGCAGAGGCAATAGAGGCGGCCACCCTTGAAAAAATTAAGGAGTCATTTCCCGGTCATAATGTCGATGGGCGATTTATTCCTTATATTGAAATGCACGAATTCGAGGCTTTATTGTTCAGCGATGTGTCCATACTTGCAAATAAAATTGGCGTCAATGAAGTGAAAATAAAAAATATTTTGGATGAATGTCAAGAGCCGGAAGAAATTAATGATGGACCGGATACCGCTCCTTCGAAAAGATTAATTAGTTTGTACAGTGGTTATCGAAAAGTGGCTATGGGAAAAACGATATCCGAGGCTATTGGCATACAGCAAATACGCGATAAATGTTCACATTTTAATGGGTGGCTGACTAAACTGGAGCAACTTCCCCCGAAATGAGTAAGAAAAGAAGTGGTTGTTCGCGGGTTTTTGTGAGAAAAAAGTATGCTCTAACATTAAAACCAAAGACCTAAAAAAAGAGATTTGACCCCTTTAATTACGCTATCCGATGACCGGTGAGGTTAAATACCCTTCAATTGTGCGTGTTCGGGTATCGGGAGATTCTGTCGGAGATTTCGAACTGCCGGACGATCCCGCGGATCATCGCGGTATTCTATCATGGTACAGCCAGAAGCGGGATCGTCGTCTGCGGGAGGCTGGTTCGTATGGCTATCTTGTTAGCGCCTACATTCCCGGCGATACATTGAAAAAGTCTTATCGACAGAAAACGATCGTAGTTCGTCTGGAAGTTGATGATGCTCTGGCGGGTGGCCTGGCGGTTTATGGAGAACGTTTTGGAAGATATCCAATAGATCCGGCTATCATAATTAAACTACAGGACTAACAAATACGCGATAAATGTTCACATTTTAATGGGTGGCCGGCCGGGTATTATATCGGTCTATTGACAAAAAGACCCTGTTCCCTTTTCAACCCCTTCTAACCAGAAATAATGACGTGTACCAGTACGTGTTTCAGGTCATATTTGCCTTGACAACCGGTAGCATTTCTGCTATACTCCCATACGACTTGCGAGGCGGTCCAGTTCGCAAAATAGCAGGAAAATGTATTACACTGTGAGAGAGTTTGCGTGAATTTTCTGCGCAGGGTTTTTTGTTGTCCAAATGGGCAGAAAAGGAGAAAACATAATGGGAAATACTATAAAACAAATGATCGGATGTTTGTTGGTTGTGGTAATGGCTCAAGGGGCGATGGCTGACTGTCCGTCGATGGATGCCACAGGCGATTGTTTAGTGAACCTGGAGGATTTTGCGGTTTTTGCGTCGCAATGGCTGGACGAAGGGGTTATGCCGTATTCGGATTTAACGAAGGATCATATCGCGGCAATGGAAGCTGAGATGAGCACAGCGAGTATCGACGCTTCAGATGGTAATGAGTTCATGCCGGGCACCTACTTTATCTACAAGACCGATGAAGGCAGGTTCGGCAAGTTTATGGTGGAAAATTACGAGCCTGATGAAAGTTGCCGACTGACTATCAAGTGGGCTACTTACAATGCGGACGGCTCAGTGTTTTCTCAAGGCGCAAGGCTGGTTATAAGAGGCACCTGGACGTGTGACCTCGATTTTGGATTGGAAACCGTTACCGGCAAAGATTGGAACTGGGTTTTACAGACATCGACGGTGCGTCGTCTTTTTCCACAAAACGGAGCCAAGTTCAAGCTGATGCATCGAGCCATTGCGCCTGACGGGATGGTGTGGGTTTATATCGATGCCAGTGCTTCTTCAGGATATGATGGCTATATGAGCAAATACGAGACGACCAACGATCAATATTGCCAGTATCTAAATGCTGCTTTGGCTGATGGGGAAATAACGGTCTATAACAATATTGTTTATGCTGCAAGCGATACCGATCACGACAAGCCTTATTTTGATACCTATGCTGCTGATACGGACAGTCAGATCATCTACAGCGGCGGCACATTCAGTGTCCGTACTCGTGACAGCTATTATATGGGCAATCATCCGGTTGTTGAAGTAAGCTGGTACGGAGGTACAGCATTCTGTAACTATTATGGTTATCGGTTGCCAACAGAATGGCAGTGGCAGGCGGTAGCGGACTATGACGGCAGCTATAATTATGGCTGCGGTACAATTATAGATCATAACAAGGCGAATTATGACGACGTTAATCCGCTCAACCTGAGCAATTATCCCTATACGAGTCCAGTTGACCATTACTTGTCTTATGGCTATGGGATGAATGATATGGCAGGCAATGTGCGTGAGTGGACAGACAGTTGGTATTCGAGTAACCATAGCAGTCGTGGTCGTGTTCTCCGCGGCGGCTGTTGGGGCAACAGTGCGCCCTATTGCCAGGTTACGTACCGCTTCTACGGCATGCCCTCCATTCGGGACGACGGCGTAGGCTTCCGTTTGGTCCTGGA
>Ga0255385_10138_pt1 | contig 10814 bp, 8 predicted proteins | sample ANMaggSeSYBR01G3_FD_182103 | JGI IMG/M metagenome (GOLD analysis project Ga0255385, IMG submission 182103) | Sediment cell enrichment communities from methane seep in Santa Monica Basin, California, United Staets - ANME aggregate JGI... | ecosystem: Environmental > Aquatic > Marine > Cold seeps >...
CAGGTTATATCGCGCAACTGAACTGTTTGCACAGATCAGGCTGGAAAAAAAGTATGGATATAAAACCGGAGAGCTGGGGTTAGAGAAACTTCCAAAACACCTTCAGGCAGAATACAAAGAGCGCATAAGGGATGAAAAACTATTACTGGGCTTAAGGGAAGATTATATTTTGCTTTTCAAACTGGGAGACCCCTTCGGGTTGAAGTTTAAACAAAACGAAGGAAGGGTGATAGATGCAATAAAAAGACGAAATTCATCTATTTCCGGTGGTCACGGCCAGACTCCCCTGAAAGAAGAAGATTATCTCTTTGTGAAAGACAGAATAACAGGATTTATTTTAGAAACGGCTGGCGAAATTGGATTAAATATAGAAATGGAGCAGCTGCCAGGCAGGGAGATCCTAGAACAAAATCCTCGCTAGCACTCGGATTTACTTGAGTACATCAAGTTATACTTGATATACTATAAAAAAATTATCAGTTCTGTATTAACAAGGTTTCGCGGATGACAGATCAAGAACTCTGGGAAAAGATATGCAGTTGCCAGAATCTCAAATTAGCCTGGAATAAAGTCAAAGAAAATAAGGGCAGTCCGGGGGTTGACTCCATAACCCTGGAAGAGTTTGAGAAAAACTTGGGAGATAATTTAAACCTCTTACAAAAAGAACTTGAAAATGGAGATTTCAAGCCCCTCCCTGTATTGCGATTCTACCTGGATAAAGAAGATGGTACCAGTCGCCCGATCGGGATCCCGACAGTAAGGGACAGGGTCGTGCAGCAGGCCTTGCATTCAGTCCTCTCCCCGATCTTCGAAGAAGATTTTCTTGATTGCAGCTTTGCCTACCGTCCCGGCAGGTCAGCTTTAGAAGCCATCGATAAGGTGGAAGCATTAATTAACGAAGGGACTAAATGGGTTCTTGACGGAGACATTGAAAGATTTTTTGATTCAATTGACCATGATCTGCTTCTCAGCTTTGTGGCCAAAAGAGTTTCCGATGACAGTATTTTAAAGTTGATAAGGAAATTCCTGAAAACAGGATTTTTCGACAATATGAGCATCCATGAGGAATATTCCGGCATAACCCAGGGTAGTGCGATCTCACCTCTTTTAGCTAATATTTACCTTCACAATTTTGACGTGGAGATAAACGTTAGAGGTTATCACCTGATCAGGTATGCAGATGACTTTATCATCCTGGAGGATTCCCAGGAAAGAATTGGTAAGGCTTTGGCTGATACCGCTGTTATTTTAAGGGAATTGAAACTTAACCTGAACGAAAAAAAGACAAAACTCCTCCCTGTTGCAGATGGGTTTGTTTTTCTTGGTTATTATATCGATGATAAAGGAAAAGGGCCAGGTAAAAAAGCCATCAATGCCATTAACCGGAAGTTAAAGGAAATAAACCAGGCAAATAAAAATAGAAAATTCAGTGAGAGCATTGGAGACCTGAAGGAAAGTATAAGAGGATGGAGCAGTTATTTCCATACATGTAGGGGAATAGAACCACAAGATCCGCTCATTTTAATTGCCTTAATAGAAATGAGTGTAAAACTGGGTGATGAAGATAATGCAAAGAAACTTCTGGAACAACGAAAAGACTTTACTATAGACCAGGCTGATATTTACTCCCGGTTAGGTAATGTGGCACAAACCCTGGGATTGAGGGAAGCAGCCCAGGATAATTTTTCCCAGGCCTTAGCCCTCGATGCTGACCACTTCCAGGCAAAAGATTCCCTGAAACAGTTACAGTTAGTAGATGAGGATATTTATTCCTCTATCGAAAGATTGAAAAAGCTCATCCATTTCTGTCCTGACCTGGCTCAACCCTACCGTGACCTGGCTTATTGCTATGCCGAACTTGGAGAATACGGCCAGGCCCAGGAATCATACCAGCAGGCATTGAAGCTTGAGGTGGAAGCAATACCTGAGGAAAAACCCATAACTCCTGTGCCACAATCAGTAGAAGTACAGGAGTTGATCTTTTCTGATGAAGATGTATCCATTTTCTCCTCTTTATTCAAAGGAAAAGATGGTTTTTTCGCACGCCAGTGGGTTAATGAGAAAGGGAGGAGGGGGTTTGCCCTGGTACCTCATTCACTGGACCCGGAAGATATAAAGCACCACCTCAGTGGTAACGAAACCCTGGGGTTGTATTTGCTAAATGTTGAAAACCAGGTCTGTCTTGCAGTCATAGATATAGATATAGACAAAAAAGCTCTTCTGGAATATGCAAACAATGAGGAGGAATCCAAAAGGCTGCATAACCTCACACACCAGGATGCTGTAAATATAGCTGGTGTGTGCGATGACCTGGAGATTCCGGTAGTGATCGAAGATAGTGGTTACAAAGGACGCCACCTCTGGTTTTTCTTTGCTGACCCCATGCCTGCCAAATTATCCAGGATATTCCTGAAATTCCTCACAGAAAAAGCTGGTAAACCCAGTGGCGGGTTACACTGGGAGATTTTCCCGAACATTGATAAAGTACGGGGAAAAGGATTTGGGCCATTGATCAAACTCCCCTTGGGAATCCATAAAAGAACCAACCGCAGATGCCTCTTTCTCGATCGTGAAGGTAATCCTTTACCTGACCAGATGGCGGTTCTCCCACAAATCAAACATATTACCAGACAAACGTTAGAAGATATCCTGCTAACATACACAGTTAAACCAAAGGCTTCCCCCCTTAATGACAAAAAGGAGGAATCACCTTTAGTCGAGAACCTGCTCTCAGGCTGCAATGTGATCAATTATTTAGTGAACAAAGCCAGGGATACACATTACCTTAATAATTCCGAGCGTATTACCCTGCTTTATACACTTGGCCACCTTGGACAGGAAGGGAAAGATTTCCTGCATAAGGTTATCAGCAACTGTATAAATTACGATTATGACTACACCGAAAAGCAGATCAAGAAGATGAAGTCCTCCCCGATCAGTTGTCCCAGGATCAGGGAAAAACATGAGGACTTTGCCCTGGATATTGGCTGTAATTGTAATTTCAAAATCCCATACAAGGGTTATCCTTCACCTGTGCTTCACGCATTTAAGCAGCCCAGAACATGGCCTTTTCAATCTCCTCCCAAAAATGAAAAAAGCGCTATCAACCAGGATAACAGTACCATTCCCGAGAGTATCAGCGGGGACCTGAAGAAATACATTGAGCTTAAAAAGCAGTTGGGCGGAGTTGAAAAAAGTATTCACCGTATTGAGGAGGGGATGTCCTCTTACTTTGATAAAGCAGGAACTGAAAGTTTAATTACAGAATATGGCCTGCTTGAAAGAAAACGAAAAGCAGGGAATCAATTTGAATGGACAATCAAGCTGTGAGTGATTTATATGGCTACACTATACCTGACTGAGCAAGGCTCGAAGCTGAGAAAGACATCAAAGAGGCTTGTAGTAGAGAAATACGGCGACACCTTACTTGAAGTTGCTGCCTATGGGATCGACCGGGTCCTTATTTTCGGAGCAGTCCAGATCAGCACACAGGCTATCAGCTTCCTGCTGGAAAGCGGGATCGATGTGAGTTTCCTTTCCATACATGGCAGGCTTAAAGGCAAGCTGACTCCGGTCCAGTCAAAGAATGTCTTCCTGAGGCTGGCCCAGTACGACAGGTATAAGGATGAGGAATTCAAGCCGAGGATAGCAAGGAGTGTTCTTGAGGGAAAGCTGAAGAACCAGCGCACTCTTATCCTGCGCTATCAAAGGAACCACCCTGAAGCGGATTTCACAGCCGAACTTGATACTATTTCAAATTCATTGTCCTCACTTGTTGATACCAAAGAGATATCCTCGCTAATGGGTCTTGAAGGAGCAAGCAGCAAAGCTTACTTCCATTGCTATTCCAAAATGCTATCTGAGTATTTCACATTTGATAAGAGGACGAAACATCCACCATTGGATCCGGCAAATGCTCTTTTGAGCCTGGGATATGTGCTTATTACGAATGAGATCGGGGCTCTGGCAGAGTCTACCGGTTTCGATCCTTTTATTGGCTTTTTGCATAGTCTGAGATATGGCAGACAGTCTCTTCCCCTGGATCTGGTAGAGGAGTTTCGCCATCCTGTGATCGATGGACTTGTCAAGACCCTGGTAAACACGGGAAGCATAAAGGAAGATGATTTCTACAAGGAAAGCAATGGTGCCTTTTTCTTGAATAAGGAAGCATTCAAACGTTTTCTTGCAGCTTATGAAGAGCGGATGGAAAAGCTTTTCATTGATAGAGACCAAAATTCTAATACCAGTTATCGTAAGCTTTTCCAGAGGCAGGTCTTGAATATGGAGCGGGCAATCCTCAACAGGGAAGAATATCAACCATTTTTGGTGCGGTAAATGGTGTTTGTAGTAATTTCTTATGATATTTCCGATGATGGGATACGGAAAAAGGTGGCAAATATATTATTAGATCATGGAGTAAGGGTCCAGTATAGTGTGTTCGAATGCCTGGTCGATGCAAAGACACTGGATAAACTTATTGTTATGCTTTCACCTTTGATCGAGGGGAGTGATAGTATAAGGTTTTACCAGATTTGTGAGGCATGTCTGAAGAAGATGGTTCTGCTGGGGAGTGGGGCGGTAACTGAAGAGGTTATGTTTCATTTGGTTTAGAGGTAATTTTGGGTGTTGTTGCCAGGTGGTGTTTTGTGAATTTGGCGATAACCTCGGGAAGTGTGAAAATCCCGGGAGGCTATCGCCAGAATGCGGCGGCACTATGGGGGTGTTTTTGCAGTGGAAATGGGGGTATTTTTTGGCGGTAAAGTGGAGGTTATCGCCAACCATTTTTTTTCGAAAATTTTATATATTAAAAGGGGTAATATTTGGTTGTTAAATGGGAAATAAAAGCTATTTTTCTGGTTTTTATTTTTCGCTATCAGTAGGCTTGCGGTGAGAAAAGCATAGACCCGTTTTAGGGGATTGAAACCACACTGCCTATAGGATAACCCCTACCCCACCCGGGCACAGAGTGAGAAAAGCATAGACCCGTTTTAGGGGATTGAAACCTTCATTTAATTGATGTCCCTCAATATCCACCCAGAAGTGAGAAAAGCATAGACCCGTTTTAGGGGATTGAAACAATATATATACCATAAAGCACAGAAACAACTCCTACTGTGAGAAAAGCATAGACCCGTTTTAGGGGATTGAAACTTCTAATGACATATTTTCTCTCCTTTTATTATTTCATGGTGAGAAAAGCATAGACCCGTTTTAGGGGATTGAAACACATTTATAGGTATTTCCTTACATTTGATGTTCTTAATTGTGAGAAAAGCATAGACCCGTTTTAGGGGATTGAAACATCTAATTTTATTACCCCGATTCTGCCTTGATTTCTTAGTTCAGTGAGAAAAGCATAGACCCGTTTTAGGGGATTGAAACAATAAAAAGTTTATTCCTGCCCTTTTCTCATCGCTGTTATAGTGAGAAAAGCATAGACCCGTTTTAGGGGATTGAAACTTTGATTTTCCCATCCTTGTTGCATAGCGTTCATTGTGTGAGAAAAGCATAGACCCGTTTTAGGGGATTGAAACACGACCATCTTACCTCTTCCGGTCCCAAGCCTGACAGTATCCCTGTGAGAAAAGCATAGACCCGTTTTAGGGGATTGAAACTTACTATACTTTCATTATGTTTTTCCGTATAATCAAGTGAGAAAAGCATAGACCCGTTTTAGGGGATTGAAACATTTTAATTGCTCAACAACTTCTGCGAACTGCTGACTCAGTGAGAAAAGCATAGACCCGTTTTAGGGGATTGAAACAGTTCGATATCTCCCCCTCCGGCGACGCTTCGTCGGCTGGTGAGAAAAGCATAGACCTGTGCTTCATAACAGACAATAAAAAATTGCATTTTACTATATGAAATATTTCCGAGCTTAAAAAATAAATTTTAGATATTTCCCCTTATACTGAATGAATATACATTTACTGTTGTCAGATCACTATTTTTACTACATAACTAGATCATGAGATAGTGCTCCACTAATAAACAAGACTAAAATACTATGAGTTATTATATTATTCTTATATGACCTCAGACACTGATGTTGTCAGGCTTCCTGCAAAAGATTCTGCAATAATAGACCACTTTATAAAAGTAGGAGAGTTTAAAAACAAAAGTGAATTTATAACCTATGCCGTAAAGAAAGCCATAAATGAAGTTATTCTAAGAGAATTTGAAGAAAAAAACCTTGCAACACTGGCAATGTCTGAAAAAGACGTTGACAAACTGTTAACTGAAATAAAGGATATAAGAAAGAAACTATGGGATGGATATGCTTACCGCGTATTTTGATACGAATGTGTATATTATCGGCATACTCCAGCCAAACAGTAACAGCAGGCTGATACTGTGAGAAATCAATAAGAGTAATCTCAAGGTTATTCTGAGTGATTATCTAATAGATGAAGTGCTGTCATGGTTTAAAGTACATAAGGGTAAGGATTTCGCCTCTATGGTCAGACTTTATATGATATCTCTGGCACCATCTGAAATGATTAATGATTTCGAGTGGAGTGTTTATGTTGATGATTGGAAGGTATCCGCTTCAAATCTAAGGGTAACTGACTCTATTTTTAAATCGAAAGCCTGTTTAGCCACTTGACTTAGACAATACAAATATGCATTTTACTCTGCTTTTTGAAATGGATACCAAAATATCGAATTATTGGACTGCTTCTATAGAATATAATAAAATCTTCTTACAGAAGCTTGAAATGTTATATACACCTAAATCCAAGGAACCTATATCATTAAATTGTTTTATTTGTGCATGCAATCTCCAAAACATTTTCTTTTATTTCTATCAGTGTTTTTGTGTCTTGTTCTACATATTCTAAATCCCTCTGCTGATCTAAACATGAAAGCACCATTGCACAACTCATAATAGCTGTTCCACCAGTCATATCAGCAATCACATCTGTTTCATCCAGATCAGGTTCATTGATTATTTCTGTGTATATAGTGTTTATTATTTTAGATATACATTCAACTTTAGTATGATCTGTTAACTCAATAAAATCAACATCGACCGTTTTTTTAGAGACTTTCTTTATATATTTATCTAACACATCTTTATTATCTTCAACATCTTTGCTGTATAATAACCAACATTTTTCTAATTCACCACAATGGTGCTTGATTGCTCTAAATGTTTGGCCTATACCTCTCTCAGTATATAATTTATTTAACACTTTATTGATTTCAAAGATTTTAATTCTCTTCGACTCTTTTTTAATTTCAAAGTCGTGGGTTTCACCACTATTGAAAGTTAGAATTGCTTTTTCTTTTTTATCATCGATTGTAATTTCAGCTAAATTTTTTTCATGTTTGGTGATACGGATTGTTTTGGAATCTATTGTTTTATCAATTTTCACACCATCTATTCCCCCAATGGCATAATTATCTTTTAGAAAAATCAAAAGCCTCTTACTATCTTTTCCCGGAACTTCGTCCCAGCCAAAGAAAAATTCATCTTCAATCTCATTAATTAAATCCTTTATTCTTTCTTTTGAATCCAAATAGATGTTTAATTTTCCATTTTCCAGTTTGATTTTAATGCGACAGGCTTTGCCATTGCTGATATTCAAACTGGCAATTTTTTTATTTTCATTGATTATTATTTCAACAAAGTTTTTATCTTTGGTAACTCTAATCGATTCACGGCTTATGATTTTGTCAAATTCATTGGATTCTAACCAGCCAACAGCACATTTATCTTTAAGAAATCTTACAAATTTCTCACAGTCATTTTTACAAGCTTCATCCCAATTAAATAAAAATTCATCTCTGATCAAACTCATAAAGGCAATAAGACCTTTGTACCTTTTTTCTAAAGGTTCAGAAGTGGGTTTAGCAACTAATTTTTTTCTCTTTTTTTTGTCACGTAAAAAAACTAAAAAATAAACCACTGCAATCAAAATTACGAATACTGAGACTGCAATCATTATTCCTAAAATACCGATTTGCTGATCCGCCCATTCTATCAATAAGTCCCTTATATGATAAAAGAATCCCATAACAACAAACCCTACTATTAACAATGGGATTGTTTTTCTTTTGATAAAGTTATAAAATTGATTGACAGTATTCATAAAAAATACCCATTTAAATTCTGACTTTATTTGACTTCACTCAACACATAATCAACTAATTGCAGAATGTAGATTATATTTAATTGTATAACGTGGTTATAAATCAATTAATATTTCTCCATATCACCTTTTCCAGTTCTTTTTTTTTGATCTTGATGCTCTTTCTGTTTTGTTGCAGGGGATTTAGTAAAGTTGTATTAAGGTGGACTGATGTTTAATGGGTCCGGTAGAACCGCCCTTTCTTTATATTCATTATTTCTGACGCTCTGAAGATATCTGGTCAAACTGGTATCTGGACCCGGCCATTCCAGCATTTTTAAAAGCATTTTTATCCGTTCGACTTCGTTAAATTTATTAGCATCATATCCAAGTGCATTCATCACATATTGCTTAAATTTCTCTATGAATGATCCTGGATCAGCATCATTCAGAGGTTCAGCCCAATTACTATTATCATCGAACAATCGACTATATCTTTTGTCCCTATTTTGCACATGTAATTTAGGTTCGATCTTAACTGCACCCATTCCGAGTGGTTTGCCCATGCCAAGTTTATGACGATACTCTTTTCCAGTTTCACCTGGCAGATTAAGAACCCAGAGCATGGCGCCCAGTTCGAAGTCATGCAGGTTCTCAAAATAAATATTAAAACTAAACGTGACATTATTATTAACTGGTCTGATAGAGGTGTACTGTTTGTGAGGTTTTGGAGATTTGCGTAGTTCCTCTGGATCTGCTTTTATATCTTTCAGAGTGATTTTACCCTTATGCCAGTACTTTTTACTACCACGGCTCACAGTTTCTTCAGGTGTGGATTCAGCATAGTGAGCTAAGGAATTCTTCTTATCAGGATCGTGACCTTTATCTTTGTCCTGAACTAGATAGTGTGGGAACGAAGTTGGTTTCGGAGATGCTAGAATTTTTGGTGTAATCGGTTCTTTTGTGGACCATATCCCATCATTTGCACATTCGAGGGTTGCATCAGTGAAAAACACGCGCCCTGCATTTGCTGTATTCTTCTTCCCATTAATATATCCAAAGATGGCTTCAGCAAGATCGATTCCTTCCGATGATCGTAATTCTTCAGGTACAAAATGATTCACAGGTGTGTCATACGGCAACCTTAACATCATAGTTGGTCCGAAAAAAACAAGCTTATCTTGATCATCAACAAGATAAAAAAGTGGATCTCCATCATATTTTATATACCGAGTTTTATATCCCCGAGTTTTATCTCGATCTTTTTCATAAAGTGATCTAATTTCATCAGGTATGTCAATCAGATCCACATCATCATCAGGTTCATAAATCGCACAATGCATATGTTTTTCATTTCTTCTACCACCCATATGTCCGCTGCGTACCAGTACTGCTTTTTCAAATTCCGGTTTGGAGTGCTGGGACACATGAGAAGGGTCCTCAACAACTGCAAGATATAGTGTCAGACCCCGATTAGTCCGTTCGGTCCTGTTGGTCGGTGGATGTATAAAAACATTAATACAATCATCAGTATTATTGTATTCATCTTTTGGATTGTGTCCCCCACAATTTGCTGCTTTGTATTCAACATGCACAAAAGTTTCTCCATTGTGCTCCTTTGCAGGCTTGATGGACCATTGTGAACCATTTTTTTTAAGGTATCCTCCTCGCACCTTTGGTAATGGATACTGTAACCATTTTTTCCCATTTTCACCTTGGTTTGGGCCAAGCATTTTTGAAAGATAGTATCCTCCAAGACTGCCACCCTCTCCAACGGCCCGAAATACCAGTTTTTCATCCGTCACATACTGTACTTTTGCATATCCTGCAATTTCCACCAGTGATCGCACCATTCCACGCAGACTACTGCCAGGAATTATAGGACAGTTCTCATTATTCAAATGGAAGAACTGAGCTCGTTCCTTTTGTTTTTCATGGGTTAGTTCATAAAATTTCTTATCATTATATTCGCTGAAAAAATCTGGACTCATACCACATCGCGTATAAAGTGGCGATTCAGTAGTCATCGAACACTGTATATACCCATTAAGACTACTATATACACTTAAATCAGGGATGCTATCAACATAAACCACATTTTCAGGGAGAGGTACAAAGTTATACGGGGCAAAAGCCCAGAATTTATTGCCTCTTCTGTCACGACGCATTTTCGTTGGATTATCATGGTTTGGAATCATTACGCTCTCCTCTCTTCATTTATGGACATTAACCGACTGAATTCGACATATGCCTGCCCTTCTTTATCATATTCTATGAAGTGACGCACATTAAGCGCAAGGGTTATTTTTTCCTTATCAGTATGAAATGGTGGCGCATGGCGCAGTCCTTCTGATCCATGGCGCAGATGGACAAAACCGTTTTCATTCTTTTCAACATGCGTTCCCCATAGCAGATAACCTTCATCATAGCACTCTACTGTATCTCCCCTCCCTTCCAGCACCAGTCTGGCTGACCAGTCGTTATCATTTTTCCACAGGTACAACTCGCCTGCCTCACCAAACAACCGGGCCGTCTGGAGGGTCGTTGCCCGCAGATCAGGTTCGAATAAACAGCCTGACAGGTGCAGACTGCTCTCGCGCACTTCCCCCCAGATCACTCCATCATCAGCATGGGCTAACAGCCAGCGGAGGCTGTATGTGTTAGCCTGCTCTTCCAGCCACTGTTTAATGCTGCAGTTAAAATCTGCCGGTACTGCAGTTGATTGACACGAACATGGTA
>Ga0255385_10139_pt1 | contig 10800 bp, 6 predicted proteins | sample ANMaggSeSYBR01G3_FD_182103 | JGI IMG/M metagenome (GOLD analysis project Ga0255385, IMG submission 182103) | Sediment cell enrichment communities from methane seep in Santa Monica Basin, California, United Staets - ANME aggregate JGI... | ecosystem: Environmental > Aquatic > Marine > Cold seeps >...
TCCCGAATAGGCACGAGGTAGAATCGATGAGACTTCCCCCGCTCGCTCCACGTTGTTTGCCCTCCTGGGTGCTATCGTTCATTCTGTTTCTGGTGGTTGCTCCTAATGGTGCCCGGGCCAGTTCCGACGCGCTGCTCAAGCCAGTGCCGGTCAATATGGCCGAGGCGATCATCGAGCCGTTTTGGATTCCAGAGTTGAGTGGATTCGCCAAGTGGCAGGTCGATCCGGGAAACGAGCATGGGCTGCAAATCAGGCAGAACTGGAGCGCGGTTGATTTCGAGTGGGCCTCCAAACCCGCTACTGGTCCGGCCCTGCGCCTCAGTCGCAACGTCCACGTCGATTGCTCGGCCTATGACCGCCTGCTGGTGCGCCTGGCGTCGCCCAAGGGATCGATTGTCCGTGTCACCGCCCAGACGGACAAGGGGCAGCGTACGTTCGTTTCCGAGCCCGCCACGGAGAAACGGGCCGAATATGAACTCGACCTTCAAGGGGCTCAGCGGATCGATACCTTGACCCTGGAGATCGAAGCGGGGGCCGAGGGCACCGGCGCCGGCTGGCTGCGTTGGATCGGACTCCAGAGCACCGCACGCCTGAAGGACTATTTCGCGCGGTGGGACTTTTCCGGCATGCAGTGGGAGACCTACCTCCGGCCCGCGGACTACGCACCCCGTTTCGAGCCGCGCTATGGCATTTTTCTGACGTTGCAAGAGTTGACCGAGTTGCGCGCCCAGCACGAGCAGGCAATCGAAAAGGACGGCGCCTCGCAGTACACTCAACGTGCGGCAGCGGCCCGGGCCTACGAGCCCGAGCAGGGGATTCACGAGTTCGTCGACAGCGGAGGCCGGACCAGTTCGCACAGTCGTGTGCGCGACGAGTTTCAGCCTCGCTTGCCCGGCAATCCCGAACTGGCGATCGCGGGTCTCGTTCTGCGCGATGCCGAAGCGCTGCGCATGGCGGCCCGTTGTGCGCTGTCTCAGGCCGTGAGCGAGCATTGGGACACAGGCTTCATGTCCAACCTGCCCGGCAGCGGCTGGGAGGATCGGGCGTTTCGCCGGTCGTACACCGCCGAAGACATCGCCATGATCCTGGACCTGGCAGGCGAGATCTTCACCGAGGCGGGCCGGAACTACCTGATGCGCCGGCTCGCCGAGGAAGGGATCGGCCCGATCAACTACGTCGCCTGGCGCCACGAATACATCTTTCATTGCAACCAACTCGCCTACTTCAATACGGGACGGATGTATGCGTACCTCGTCCTCGAACGGCAGTGGCCCCGCGTCAAGCCGTACACCGATCTGGCCTACCGCGATGCGATCGACAATCTCGAAACCGTGATCGAGCCCGACGGCGGGGCCCTGGAAGGGCCGGGCTACTTGAATCCCACGATCCGCGAGAACTACAACGCGCTGAAGCACTACGCGCGGGCCCGGGGTCGCAACCTTTCCGAACTAATCCCTCCGATCGTCAAGCGCACCGCGAACTACGCGGCGGTTGTTGCCTCCACCACAACCGACGATGTCATCGCCGTCTGTGATTCAGGTTCAAGTTTCCGCAGCGATACGCTCAGCATCCTGACGGAGTTGATGCCCGACAGCTATTGGACCACGCTCTATCACAAAAAACAGGTGGCTGAGGGCATCTCACCATCCGTGAAACCCGGACCATCCTTGCCGGCCTATGTTGCCTTGCCCGAGATCGGCTACCTCGCCTCGACCCGAACGCTCGGTGACGAGAAGGTCAAGATCCTCGTCATGGGCAACAAGGCCAATGCGGGCCATACGCACGAAGACAAGGGCAGCTTCGTGCTCGAATACGCCGGCCAGGCGTTTGCCATGGACCTCGGGATTGGCGACTATGGCGATCCCATCCACGTCACCTACAAACACTGTCAGCGTCACAATATGCTCGTGCCGGTGGGTATGACCGCGCGCGCGGCCCCGCTGAATCCGCTGCCGTTCGATGTCAAGCCGACGGGCCAAGGTGACGAGCAGGCCTTCCACGCGCGAATCGACGCGGCGCCGGGCTGGAACGGCTACTACAAAAAGTGGGTCCGCACCTGGGACTCGCCTTCGCCCGACGTGCTAACGATCCGGGATGAATACGAACTGGGCCAGGGCAGCGCCGTCGAGTTCTACTGGCAGACGAGCCTGCCCGTCGAGCAGACGGAGAACGGCGTTACAATTCGTGGCGACAAAGGCGTTGCGCTCCTGACCATCCCGCCCGACTGCACGATCCGCCTCGACCGCCTCCCCTTAGCCGATGGCACCGACTACACCCGTATCGCCATCCGCAAGGAAGCCCCCCAGGGCACGCTGGAGGTGACAATCAACCTGCACGGTCTCGGCCAACAAGATTCCTTCTGAGCGCTGACCTGGCTTCGGTCAACCTGGTCCCTGGCCCCCTGGCCGGCGTTTTTCACCATTTCTCTGCCCCATGTTTCAGCAGCAACTCAGCAACCTCGTTTTGCTCACCTCTGCCCGTCGCAAGCTTCAGAGGATTTCGCCCCTGATTGTCTCTCGCATTGACGTCGGCACCTCTGGCCAAAAGCAGTTCTGCCGTGTTTTTCTGGTTGAGTTTAGCAGCGAGATGTAAGGGAGTACTGCCGTTGACGCGTCTTACGTGAACATCCACACCGCTGTCGAGTAGGAGTTGAACGACATCTTCGTGATGGGCGGCCATAGCATAATATAGCGGCGTGGAACCACCAAGAGCGTCCTTCGCATCTATTTCAGCGCCCCGGGTTATGAGCTGCTGTACAACATCTCGATGCCCGGCAAAAGCGGCGTAATGGAGGGGCATCCTGCCCGTAGCACATTCTGCATTTACGTCGGCGCCGCGAGCGAGAAGCTCTTCTACGGCGTATTTGCGTCCTGTATTGGCCGCATAATGCAAAGCTGTCCTTCCCTTGTACCCCTTGGCGTCGATCTCGGCTCCTTGGGCAATTAGAAACTTGAGGACTTCTTCGTTCCTCCCCTTGGCGGCGGTTTGGAGAGGCGTAAGGCCGGAGACATGCTTTGCATTGACATCGATCCCCTGTTCAACGAACCTCCTGGTTTTGTCCAGATCACCGGCGTAAGCGGCCAAATGGATGGTCGAACTTTCCGCGCCATTCGCCAGCAGCAAGTCCACGACATCAAGATGTCTCCCAGGCAAACGCCAAAACGTTTCCCTCAAAGCTTCGTACACCGGACTGACGCCATTCTTATCTTGGGCATTGACTTGCGCGCCATTGGCCAAGAGGATCTGAGCCAACTCCGGGAGGCCCATCCTGGCGGCTAAGTGAAGAGGCGTCAGGCCTTCTTCGTCCCTGGCATTAACATCGGCACCTTGCGCAATAAGCAGTTCGGCCTTTGGCGGACCCGTTCGCCAGAAAGGCCCATGCAGAGGAGTTCGGCCCTTGTTGTTCCTGGCCTTGACATCGGCGCCTTTGGCGACCAGCAACTCTACCATCTCGGGCTTCTCGGCAGACTCAGCCGCCATGTGTAACGGCGTATTGCCCTGTCTGTCTTTGGCATTGACGTCTTGACCCCTGGCAAGCACCTGTTCCACGACGGCAAAGCAGTTTGTCTGAGCCGCGAGATGCAGGGTTGTCCCCACCCTTTCGTCCCTGACCTCGCCACCCTTGGCAATAAGCCGGGTCGCCGCCTCTTCTTTGCCGTTGCCAAGGGCATAATGTACAGGCGTCCAGCCGTCACTATCAATCGCGTTGACGTCCGCACCCGCTTCTATGAGAAGATCCATCATATCCAGATGACCGAACCATGCGGCGCTGTCCAGAGCCGTTCCCTTGTTGTTTGTCGTGCAATTGACATCGGCACCATTAGCAAGAAGGAACCTGACAACTTCTGTCTGTCCCACGTGAGCTGCAAACTGTAGCGGCGTCGCGCCATCCTTGTCTCTCACATCGATATCGGCCCCTGCGGAAATGAGCTTCTTGACCTGCTCCAAGTCACCTTCTCTGGCCGCTTCATGGAATGACTTCGCAGGTTTGATATCGTCCGTTACCACCGACTCTTTCGCCCCGTGCTGGCGGAGCAACTCGACGACTTCAGTGCGGCTCTTCTGCTGTGCCAGGGCTAATGGGGTCCTGCCTTCACTGTCCTTGGCGTTGACATCCGCGCCAGCGGCGATCAGAATCCGTGCTGTTTTCAGCCGGCCTCGGAAGGCTGCCAGATGGAGCGGCGTTTGACCCTTCTGTGGATCTTTTGCTCGAACGTCTGCGCCGTGGGCGAGGAGTCTCTTGACGACCTCGACACGCCGCTCGTCCTTAACACTCATCCTGCCACGAGCGGCCCAACAGAGGGCTGTGCCACGAGCATTCACGTGAACGTTAGCGCCCTTGGCAATGAGGAAATCAACGATTTCCGGCTGGCCGCCGAGAGCGGCAGCAAGTAGGGCGGTTCCCATATTGTTGATGCTTAGATCCACTCGGGCACCGTTGGCGAGAAGGAACTTCACGATGTCCATATGCCCCTCTGCTGCCGCACCTCCTAATGGATGACGTCCCTCGGTCGTGCCAGCGTTGACGTCAGCACCGCTGGAAATAAGAAGTTGGCAGATATCCTGATGGCTCCGATATGCTGCTAAGAGCAAAGGGGTCTCGCCCTTGTTAGTCTTCGCATCCGCCACCGCGCCTTTCTCCGCAAGCAATCGTGCTGCTCTCAGATTACCCGCTCTGCTTGCTTGATGAAGTAGCGTGCGACCGTCCTTTGTCCCGGCATTCACGTCCGCACCCTGGGCCAGGAGGTATTCGAACACTTCTGTCCGCTCCGCCGATACCGCCCAATAGGACGGCGTCCATCCAACCTGATCTCTCCCGTCTGCGTCGACACCACCCTCAATGAGTTGCTTCACCTTCTCCGAATTACCAGCGAGCACTGCTTTGTGAAGTTCCGGCACCTTGACATCGGTCCCGATGAACAACTTAGCCACATCGGCATTGGCGTAGTGCATGGCCCAGTGCAGTGGCAGCCAGCCTTGCCCGTCCCTATAATTAACATCGGCCCCAGCATTCATCAGCCACTTCACCAGACTGGGATTGTCCATCCAAATCGCCTCGAAGAATGCGTTGTAGGACGATTCGGCACTGAAGCGTCTGTTGATATCGGCGCCGGCGGCGACCAGCGCCTGGACCATCTCCATGTCCTCGTTCCAGATCGCGTAACAAATCGGTCCGTATCCCCTGGCATCCCCAGTGTCGGCGCTGGCACCCTTATCCAGCAGCACCCTGACGACCTCCGCATGCCCGGCATTCGTGGCCTTAAAGATCGGGGTCCAGCCAGTGCCCTTGTCACGAGCATTGACATCAGCCCCCCGTGATATCAGCAATTTGACCTGCTCAACATCGCCCTCAGCCACGGCTTCGTGAAGTGATTTGGCGGGCTCGGTCTTCTGCTCGGCGGTGGTTTCTGTCGGTGCCGGGCGAGCCTGGGCGAAGGCGACGGCCAGACCGGCGCAGAGCGCCAGGACGGTTGTTGTCAGGGCCCACTTGGCGCCGGTGCGAGGGTTGCCGCAGGCGTCGCTGAGTATGCGGCGGACCCGGGCGGCCAGGCCCTTCTTGCTGTGGACGACGCCCGGCAGAAAGGCCATCTGTCTTTGCGGCCGGAAGTGAAGCAGGGCTTCGGCGTAATCTTCCCCGGGTTGCCCGCAGGCCACCACCCAGTCATCGCACGCCTGCTCACCCAACCGTACCAGGTATCGTTTCGCCATCCACATCAAAGGGTGCCAGGGCAGCAGGGACGTAGCCAGCTCCCCGAGGGCACCGGTGATGTGATCGCGCCGGAGGCAGTGGGCCAGTTCATGGGTTATGACACTGGTCCAATCGACGTCCAACTCGTCGCTGTGCTGCGGCACCAGCAGGATCGGCCGGCGGCTCCAGCACCAGACCACCGGACTACGGATGCTTTCGCTGGCGCGAACCTGCAGCCCACAGGAGGTTTCGATCTTCGACCTCGCCTGGTCCACGGCCTCCTGGATGCGCTCGCTTCCATGACGATACGCGTGCCGTACCAGAACAATACCGTAGATGAACGTGGCGATGAACCGTCCCAACAGAATGAAGGTGGCCACCGCCCATGCGTAAAGCAGGGCGGCGCGCCATGAGACACCGGCTCGTGCTGAGGCAAACTCGGCCGACGGCGAAACGACCGGTTCCGACAGGGGCACTTCAAGCCCGCCGGCATCAGCCGCTGCAAAGGAAGTGCTTGCCGGAAACTCCAGCAGAGTATGCGCAGGCTCGACCTCCTGACGAACGAAGAGACCCAGCCCGAAGTGTTTGACCGCGGCGCTACCCAGAGGCACGACGACCGCTGACGCCATGGCGAACAGCAGCACGTGGTAGGCCCGCGACGGGTGTCGGCGCCACAGGTAACTGGCGAAGAGCCCCAGCATCAAGAAGGCGGTGCTCTGCCACAGACACGTCCCCCACGACAGGTCCTGCAAGAGTAGCTCACGCATCATTTCTGCCTCTCCTTTCGCTTCCGGTTGATTAGCTTCTGAAGCTCTTGGAGTTCCTCGTCGCTCAGTTCGTCTTCCTCGACCAAGTGCCGGAACATCAAGAGGGCGTTGCCGTCGAATATCCGCTCTACGAAGTTCTGGGCCGAGCGCACACCGGCCTGCTTGCGGGTACGCGTCGGCATGTAGACATTGCTCTTGCCCTCCGTGCGGTGCCGCAGCCAGCCCGACTTTTCCAGCCTCTGCATGGCCGCCAGAATCGTGGTATAGGACAGGTCCTTCTTGGGGCACAGCCGCTCCCACACTTGGCGCACCGTTGCCTCGCCCATCTCCCACACCAGCTCGGCCACGGCCCGCTGCAATTTCCCCAATTGGTCCAGTGGTCGCTTGCTCATGAGATCACCTCGCTTTCATGATTCGGTACGCACCGCTAGTCTACGTCTATTAGACATACGTCCGCTTGACGTAGGTGTCAAGGGGAAAAATGAAAAATCCTCTCAGAGGGGCTGAGGTGGCTTGCTTTTCCGTTCCGCACCTCGGCGCGATATCACCGCGCGATGGCGAACTCCCAACTCATTTCAATTGCCAACCAGTGCGGCAGGAGCATGATGGACCGAGAGAAGTCCAAGCCGGCGTCTTCGATACGATCCCGCATGGCCCTTGAAAACGGCCTGGCCGCCGTCACCACGGACGCCAGCACCGCCGGAGCATCTGCGGTGGATTCCAAATCGTTGGCGGCGCGGCAGGATAGGGGGTCCGAAGAAACAAAATGCGTGCGACACACGACGGGCCTCACGGGATAGGCGATGCAGGCGCCATCGACCAGCAGAGGACAGCAAGGGTCATAGCTGGAAAAATCGGTCGGCTCGGCGATATTGGTCGACGGATGTCTGCCCGGCCTGGAAAGGTCCCATTCATGCCATTGCTGCGTTCGCATTCGAAGGTCGTCTATCTGCTCTGCTGACAATTCCCGTTTGACGTATTGGGCCAAGGTGTGGGCCTCGGCAATGTTCATCACGATGTGATACCGGCAACAATGACAACAGCCCAGTTTACAGCTTGGAATGATGCCCTCTTCGCGGCGTAGCCGATCCATTCCGCAGGCTGTCGCTTTATCCACGGAAGAATAGACGCCGTTGACGAAGTTCTCTTGCGGCGTCATGGGCCTATCGGCGCCGAATTCCTCAGAGCCCATACCCAAAGGGCTATTCTCAATCAAGATCATCATTCTCCTTCTGTCGATACGAACGTCAGGCCTGCACACTTGCGTGCTACACACCGCTTTCTCTCTTGGCGACGCCGGTGAACTCGAAGCGGCTTTCAAGTTCCCGGAAATCAAGATTGACGATCTCCCAGCCTTCCTGGCCAAGCCTGTTCAGATACTTGTCTACTTCCGATCGGTCCTTGCCCTTGAAGATGCTCCCACCAGCAACGTCCTTCGAGTCAATAATCAAGTATTTCCATCTCTTCATCTCGTTTCTCCGCACAACCATGGTTCGATGGTTTCCCTATAATACGTCGGTCCTGACGGTGCGTTCATATAAAGCCCCACCCTCCAAATCGCGCAAAGCCAGTGAAGCCAAAGGCTTCGGCGTTTCCTGTGTGGTCCCGGAGAGACGGTGTGGTTTCCGCAAAACACGCTTCTTCTCGGCAACACTGTCCGCTACAGATTATAGCGGTGGCGGGAGAGTGCGTCAACCGGCACCTAACGCGGCCACGCTGTCTCAGGAGATCATGGGGTGGCCCCCGGCGGGAAGAGGCTGTGCCTTGCACAGCAATCCACCGGGTCAATCCTGTTGCTGAGGGTCTCGGGCGGGATCGTGGCCCAGAAAGCCGCTTTGTGCCAGCACTCGGACTTCTCTCTTATACCATCGGTGCACGATGAATCCGCCGACCACCGCCAGTCCCAGACAGATGCCCGCCTTGCCGAACTGCAGCAGGATCGAATAGCCTATGGTCAGGGACAAGCCGTAGCAAAGCAGGATGCCGCCGATGACATCGAGGATCGTCCCCAGGGACAGGGCCTTGCCCGGGAGGTTGCGGGTCTCCTTGCTCAGGATTCCCCAGGCGCCGCCGGGCCGGACCTTCCGGTAAAACTCATCGAGCTTCTCCTTGGACACCGCCGGCGTCAGGAACGTCACGAGCAGGCTGATGGGCACGACAATGGCGGTCAGCAAAGCGATCTTGAACTCGAAGGGCATCTGGGGCCAAGGGTATCCGAACAGGCTGATGTGAATCGTACGTCCGGCCAGTGTGACAGATCCCGGGACGAACGGGTCGGCGCATCCGAGGATCAGTCCGAGCGCCAGGGCCGTGATCTCGGTATAGGCATTGATGCGCCACCAGAACCAGCGCAGCACACTGACAATGCCACTGCCGACCATAATCAGCGCGAAGAACTCCCACACGGCCGACACCGTCAGATTCTGCCAGGCGAGATAGAGAGCAATGCCGACCCCGGCTGCCATCATCGCGACCACAACGAGCTTCGTCACGATCATGTAGTGTCGTTGTGTCGCCTGCGGCTTGACGAAACGCCGGTACACGTCCGTCATCATGTAGGAGGCGCCCCAGTTCAGATGCGTATCGACCGTCGACATGAACGCGGCGAGAAACGCCGTCACGAGCAACCCTTTCAGTCCGTATCCAAGATACTCGTTCATGACCAGGGGGTAAGCGTGCGTGTCGTTGTAAGGGTCCGTCAGCGTGGGGAAGAGCACGATGGACACGAGCGCGACCACCACCCAGATCCACGGCCGGCAACACTGGAAGATCGCATAGAAGATCGTCGCGCGGACCGAATCCCGTTCGTTCCGGCAGGCGCTCATCCGTTGCATGTTGTAGCCGCTGGCATCGATCCACCAGAGCACGAGAAGGTAAATCAGCAGTTTGGCCAGATCCTCATCAAAGCTCTTGAACTCGGGGAAGATCGCCAGCGTTCGCGGCCCGTACCCCTCGGTCGCACGAATTGTCTCCAGCACATGCCCCATCCCGCCGACCTTCCCCACGGCGATTACCGCCAGCGCGATCATGCTGAACGTGGCGATGAAGAACTGGACGCAGTCAGTCACCACCACCCCATAGAACCCGGAAAACGTCGCGTAGACCAGAGCGACAGACGTGCAGATCCCGATCGCCAGCCATTCGTCAATATCGGTCATGGTCGTGACAATGCTGCTCATGGCGAAGATGACCCAACTGATCGTGACCAGGTTCTGCACGATGCCGGCAAAGAACGCGCGGAAGCCCCGCAAAAAGGCCGCCGACTTTCCCTCATACCGCAATTCATAGAACTCGGCATCGGTGATAACCGCAGCGCGGCGCCAGAGACGGGAGAACAGGAAGATGCCCACGATCAGGGTCAGCACAGCTACGAAGATCCACCAGATGCGCTGCAGGCCGTCGTGGCGGGTAATCTCTGTGACCACCAAAGGCGTGTCCGAGGCAAAACTGGTGGCGACCATGGAGATGGCGATCATCCACCAGGGAAAGGACCGCCCCCCCAGAAAGTAATCTTCCGGACTCTTCGCGGCGCGCTTGGAGAAGTAGACGCCCGTGCCCAAAGCGAACAACAGGTAGACGCCAATGATGCCATAGTCCAGATACCCCAAAACAGCCTCCCTGCACGCTAGTGGGCCGTGGTGACAGCGCTCCCTTCAGAATCTTTCAGCGCGTCGAACTGGTGGGTCCACCAGGGTCTACCAGGTGCCAAAACAGATGCTGATTCATTCACTTGGTAACACATAGAAGAACACCGCCACAAAGTGGCACACACTTCCGCCTAAGACAAACATATGGAAGACGGCGTGATTGAAGTTCAGTTTCTTGACGCTGTATACAATGGCACCGATGGTGTAAGACATCCCTCCGGCCAGAAGCCACAGCAAGCCTCCCAAGGGGACATTATGAATCAATGGTTTCACTGCGACCACGATCGCCCAACCCATTAATACATACATCATCGTCGAGAGTAAGTCATATTTCCCGGTAAAGAACAGTTTCAATATGATTCCCGTCAGAGCCAATCCCCAGGAAGTACCGAACATCACCCACCCTACGGTGCCATGTAGAGTGACCAGGGCAACCGGAGTGTACGTTCCCGCGATGAGTATGTAGATACATGCGTGGTCGATGACCTTCAATCTGCTTCTTAACTCTGACCGTTTCGTGCCGTGGTAAACGGTAGAGGCCGCATACAATATACTCAAGCTGGCGCCGAAAACACCCGCACTAAAAATGTGCCAGGCGTTCCCGTGCAGACTGGCACGCGTAACCAACAGTGCCGAAGCCGCAAGGCTCAATAAGAAACCGATCCCATGAGAAACGATGTTGAGACGTTCTTCCAGT
>Ga0255385_10140_pt1 | contig 10799 bp, 7 predicted proteins | sample ANMaggSeSYBR01G3_FD_182103 | JGI IMG/M metagenome (GOLD analysis project Ga0255385, IMG submission 182103) | Sediment cell enrichment communities from methane seep in Santa Monica Basin, California, United Staets - ANME aggregate JGI... | ecosystem: Environmental > Aquatic > Marine > Cold seeps >...
TCTCGGGCAAGGTGACTGATATGCGCCTTGAAATTTCACCAGAAAAATGTACAGGATGCCAGGCTTGTGTTGTTTTTTGTTCTTTGAAACAAGAAGGAGAAGTAAATCCCGAACTGGCTCGTATACATGTCTGGGAAGATCATTCCGAAATCAGCTTTCTGCCAATTACTTGCGCTATCTGCGACGACAAGCCCTGTGTAGAAGTCTGTCCGGAACAAGGTGCAATCAGTGTGAATAACCTGGGAGCTGTGGTTATAGACGAAAGCTTGTGCACGGGATGCAGCAAATGTGTGGACGCCTGTCAAATTGGAGCAATTCAACTTCATCTCCTGCCTGGCAGAGGCAAATTGGGTAAAGCAGTGGTGTTGAAATGCGATCTGTGCGATGGCGATCCCTGGTGTGTGAAAGTATGCCAGCCAGGAGTGATCACGATTAGCGATGACGACGGCGGGCAGGTGACGCATGACAAGTTATTGACGAAACTCGGAAAAATTCCCGAAAGACAGATCCGCTCTCCTAAAATTAAAACAGCAGAAAGCACTAAAGAAGATTTTCCCTACCAGGGCTATGCCGGAAAATACTTGCGTGTAGATTTATCCTCTGGCGAAATTAAAACGTTGCCTTTGCCAGTTGAGTGGGTCGAAAATTACCTGGGTGGTAATGGAATTGGTGTAAAAATTCTCTGGGATGAGGTTCCGGCAGCTGTTGATCCTCTCGAAAGTGATAATAAGCTGATAGTCTCTGCTGGTCCGCTGTGTGGTTCTCCGGTTCCAAATTCAGGCCGGGTTGAGTTCATTGCCAAGTCCCCGCTGACAAATATTTACGGAGACTCTAATGCTGGTGGGCATTTTGGACCTGAATTGAAACACGCAGGGTATGATCTGATAATATTCGAAGGACGGTCACCAAAACCCGTTTACCTTTATCTAATAGATGAGAAAATCGAAATACGTTCAGCAGAACATATTTGGGGGCTTGGAACTTTCGAAACGGAAAACCAATTGCGTGATGAAACCAACCAGCCTGATCTAAAAACGGCCATAATCGGCCCTGCTGGAGAAAACTTGGTCCGTTATGCGGGGATCCAGGTGACATCCCGGAGAAGTGCGGCTCGTTCTGGACTGGGTGCCGTGATGGGATCAAAGAACCTGAAAGCCATTGCAATCCGCGGCACGAAGAGCCTCCAGGTTGCAGATCCTGAACGTACTCTAGAAGTTACTTTAAAGCACCATTTGGCAATAAGAGAGAATGAATTCTTCCCGGGTGCAAGTAAATTTGGCACACCAGGTATTGTTGCTTTAATGGACTATATGGGACGGTTCCCAACACAAAATCACCGTTACGGCAGTTTTGAGAATTTTGATGAGATTTCAGCAGATACACTTCATGAACAACATTTCATCCGGGATATCTCATGCTACAGCTGTCCTGTTGGATGCGATAAGGTATACGCGGTGAAAGAAGGCGAATTCGTCGGCAGTTTGTCTACGAGCGTAGAATATGAAACCTTGAATTCCTTGGGAGCAAGAGTCTGCAACGCTAATCTTCCGTCGATAATCAAGGCCAATGAGATTTGTGACGACTTAGGAATTGATACAATATCGGTTGGGAGTGCTATTGCGTTTGCGATGGAACTTGCAGAGAAAAAAATTCTATCAACTGAAGATTGTGATGGGCTAGAACTTGTTTGGGGAAACTATCACACAATGCTTCAATTGCTGGAACGGATTGCATATCGAAAGGGTTACCTGGGTGATCTCCTTGCAGAAGGTGCTGCCAGGGCCGCGAAACGGTTGGGCAAGGGCGCTGAGCGATATGCCATGCATGTCAAAGGGCAAGATATTCCTTCACAAGATGGTAGGGCTCAACAATCTATGGGGCTTGCCCATGTCACATCATCTAGAGGCGCAGATCATCTCAAAGCTTTTCCTGTAGCTGATGAAACTGGATACCCCGGCGGGGCTGGGGCAAGATATGGAGAGGATAAGCTTCCCGAATTGGTTGACCCGCTGGAAACAAAATATAAAGCCTTCCTGGTAAAGGATGGTGAAGATTACGGGGCTATAGTAGATTCTAGCGGTAATTGCAAATCTGGTGGCACTTTTGTCATGTTAGAAATTTATTGGCAGGAACAATGCGATGCCCTAAACGCGATTACAGGTTTGTCTCTCAGCGTGGAAGAGTTGAAACGGATTGGCGAGCGAATCTATAATTTACAACGCTGCTACAATGCCCTTCACGGTATCGATAAATCTGATGACGTTCTTCCCTGGCGGATGACCAAGGTGCCTTCGCCATCCGGTAACGCAAAAGGAAGTGTCTGCCATCTATCTGAGATGCTGGAAGAATATTACACCTTGAGAGATTGGAATACCGAAACCGGATTGCCCAATGAGAGAAAGCTGCAGTACCTGGGTATTGACGAGGTATTTAATCAACTCAAAGATGCAATCGAGACAGGAGAACCCCAGGAACTTCGTTCTCGCCTGGGATGGGCCAGGCCATACGATGGTGAGGTGGTGGATCCACTATGAATGAAGAGTTTGCTTTTGCCAAGTTGCGCGCTAAATTGTTTGATTGCGAATTGCCAAGTCCACTAGTATTGGCTTCGGGCCCACGATCGTTTAACGCTGCAAGCCTATTAGAAGCATACAAGGCAGGCGCTGGTGCTGTTGTTACCAAGACTATTCGGTCAACGCTGCCTGATAATCCCACACCGCATCTTATAAAGCCTTCATCGAAAGGCTCACAAAACACACTTTTTAATGCGGAAGAATGGTCAGATATTTCCTGGGAGCAATGGGTTTACCAGGAAATTCCTCTGCTTGAAGACCATCCTGGTGCTTTGATTGTCAGTGTTGGACACACTACTCAGGATATTGAAAAGTTTGTCGAGCCTCTGGTAGCATGCAAAACCGTAGATATGATTGAATGCGTCTCCTATTCAGGGGATTCAATAATTCCGCTGATCACTGCTATCAGGTCAAAGACTGACCTGCCAATTCTGGCCAAGTTGAGTTTCAACTGGGGAAGTGAATTATTTTCCATTGCCGGAGAAGCCTTGAATGCTGGGTGCGACGGGTTCACTGCTATTGATTCTATTGGCCCTGCTCTTTATATCGATATTGAAACTGGCAGCCCAATGTTGGCAAGTGAAGGCGGCAAGGGATGGATTTCAGGAGCAGCAATCAAACCATTGGCGCTTTCTGTCGTCGCGGAGCTTAAGAAACGTTTTAACAAGCCAGTCGTTGGTACTGGTGGAGTCTTCTCCGCTGAAGACATTATCGAAATGACCATGGCAGGGGCCGATGCTGTAGGCGTGTGTTCAGCCCCAATACTTTACGGAAATGAATGGTTTTCGAAGACTCTGCATAAATTAGATCGATGGCTTGTGGAATTTGAGTACACCAGCCTGGAAGAGATCATTGGATATGCTTTACCCAAGCTATACACCAATCAAATCTCAAATGGATTAGAATTTAATTTTGATCCTCTTCTCTGTACTCTTTGCCGCAGATGCGTGGAAGTATGTCCCTATAATGCCCGGGAAATTTCCGGGATTATGCCGCGCGAGAGGAATATTCAGATGTCACTCATAGAAGAAATTTGCAGGTCCTGCGGGTTGTGTTCATCTGTCTGCAAACCAAAGTCACTGACGAGTAAAATAATACAGTAGTATAAAAGTTTCTGGTATTAGTAAGAATACGGTGAAACTCGAGAGGTGAAGCCTCTGGTATAAACGCAGCCCGTTTTACATTTCACCCAGGAGATGCAACCTGCCGTCTTTTGATCGAAAACGAATTATTCCATGGAGCCCCGATGTCCTTTGACCTGGTAATCAACGATGGTCTATTAGTAACCTCATCAGATACATTCAAGGCTGATTTGGGGATTAATGCGGGAAAGATTGCTGCCATTGGTCAGAAATTATCTGGAAAGAAAACGATCGATGCCAGTGGATTGTATGTTCTTCCCGGTGCAGTTGACCCCCACGTTCACCTCGAAATGCCTGTTGGCAAAACAAGGTCAAGTGATGACTGGTTCACTGGAACACTGGCAGCTGCTTATGGCGGCACTACGACAGTCATTGATTTTGTTGAAGCTTTGCCTCAGCAATCATTGGTTGAGGCATTAATTGACAGAAAATCACTGGCAGAAAACCGAGCAGTCATTGATTATGCTTTTCACATGACTTTGGCGGATGCCAAAGAATATACACTGGAAGAGATTCCTGCAGTGATAAATGCCGGAGTGACCTCATTTAAAACCTACACAACCTATGAAGGCTTTCGTTTATCAGATAGTGAATTCCTGAGGATATTGAAAGCAGTTTCTACTTACAATGGCCTCGTTATAGTCCACGCCGAAAACGACTCAATAATCAAACATTTTACGCAAGAACTGATCGATAGCGGAAATATGGCTCCACGTTTTCACCCGCTCAGCCGCCCAGCAATAGCTGAAGGAGAAGCGATAGGGCGAATACTTTCCCTGGCAGAGGCTGTAGACGCGCCAATTTACATTGTTCACATTTCATCAGCTATTGGAGCCAAGGAGCTGGCAAATGCACAGATCCAGAGGAAGAATGTACTTGGTGAGACTTGTGTCCAATATTTGCTGCTGACGGAAGCCGAATACCAGCAACCTGGGTTCGAAGCCGCCAAATATGTATGCCAACCTCCTTTGCGAAAAAGCGGAGACTGCGCGGCGTTGTGGAAAGCCCTGGGCGACGGAAGCATTCTAACAATTGGCACAGATCACTGTCCATTCAACTTTGTAGGGCAGAAGGATTTAGGGAGCGAACGTTTTACAGATATCCCTGGAGGCCTTCCCGGAATAGAATCCAGATTATCCCTTGTTTATTCCTCTGGAGTGACCAAAGGTTTAATCAGCCTGAATCAATGGGTGTCCCTGTGCTGCACCAATCCTGCTGTCATATTTGGGCTTCATCCTCAAAAAGGGTCACTCCTCCCGGGAGCTGACGCAGATATCGTTATCTTCGATCCAACGCTGAAAAAGACAATTTCTCATAACATGCTTCACGAGAATGTTGACTACACCCCCTATGAAGGTTATGAACTTCAGGGATATCCTGTAAAAACACTGCTGCGCGGCGAAGTTATCATAAATAATGGGAAAGCAATCGATATCAAAGGGAAGGGAAAGTATCTGAAATGCGGACCACCCCAGGTAAATTTGCAGCCGCTCCCGTAAAGCGCGATTTCGGATATCCAATCGGTAAACCTGAGATAGTAGGTAAGTGATACTGAACGTATTTTAATTAAGAAAAGGCGTGATACATGAACGGAATGTTAATTCTCCCAGATTGGTTGATCATTGATGCTCTTCAGAAGCCAAAGAAAAAATGGGGCATCCGTATCTCCGGGAACATGATTACTGATGTAGACAGCAATGACCAATTGCGAGAAAAATTCAAGGATGACGAAGTGCTGGAAGCACCCGGTAAAGTGCTGTCGCCAGGTTTCGTAAATGCACACACTCATATTTATGGGGTTTTGGCACACGGCATCCCGCTGGATAAAGCTCACTCTGGTTTTTGGCCCTTTCTCGAAGATTTTTGGTGGCCGCTGGTTGAAAACCAGTTGGATCAAGAAATGATTTGCGTTGCGACCGATTTGAGATGTGCAGATATGCTCAAAAGCGGTGTCACCTCATTTTTTGATTGTACTGAAGCGCCATTTGCTTTACCTGGCTGTTTAGCCGCTCAAAGGGAACGTGTTCTAGGAAGCGGTATGAGGGGTATATTATCATTTGAAGCGACAGAACGTATAAGCACAAAAAATGGAGAGCTGGGACTGAAAGAAAACGCTGATTTTATTGATACCTGTAATCAGGAAGGGGGATTGGTATCCGGGTTGATGTGCATTCATACGACCTTCACCTGTTCGCCTGATTTTATTCGCACAGCATTCGGTATGGCAAGTGATAGAAACGTGCTTCTTCAAGCCCATGTCTCGGAGGGAACTTACGAACCTGAATACACATCGAGCAAATATGGATTGAAGCCCATACAATTTTATGATTCGCTTGGCGTAGCAGGCCCGGGTCTGCTGGCTTCGCAATGCGTTCATCTGGATGAAGCCGAGATTCAAATTATTTCCGAAAAAGGGATCAGGGTAAGCCACCAGCCGTTGTCGAATTGTGAAGTGGGAGGCGGCATCGCTCCAATTCCTCAACTTTCCGCATTAGATATTACGATGGGGTTAGGCAGCGACGGATACATTGATGATTTCTTTGAGGTAATGAGAGGAGCTTTCCTGATTCATAAAGCTTACCATCAGGATCCTGGCGTGATGCCGGCTCATGTGGTCTGGCACCTGGCAACTGAGGGAGGAGCGCGCGCTCTTGACCTGGAAAAAGTTGGAAGACTTGAGCCTGGTTGGAAAGCAGACCTCCAACTGATAGACGGAAATCTTCCCACTTTATTGAGCGAGCATAACCTTTTTGAGCAAATGCTCCTATACCGTAATGCAAACGATGTCAGCATGGTGATGGTTGACGGGGTGATAAGAGTCCGGGATTATGAGGTTTTAGATGTTGATCGGGCATTCCTGCTATCGAGAACAAGATCTGCGGCTGAAAGATTATGGTCGGCAAAAAAATAGACCAGGTGATCGTCTTCCAGATTTCAATCAATTAATGCTGCTTAATGGTAATTTCAGCTGATACGTTTACGAGGAAGGTTACAGTATCCCTCTTTCAGCTGGTACAAGTTCCCCACTGATATCACTATCAACAAATATTTTGTTTTTCCATTCTGCTGGAAATTAAATGGTTCATGGTGTTGATTTTTTAAACGTTTTTTGCTATCTGCGCTCATGGATTGACTCAAATTGTTTGTCAGGGTCTCTCTTTTGTTTTTGGAGGATTAAAATAGATAACATTGGTACTTCTTGGATAGGCACGGTAGAATACGCATATGGCAAGAAAAATATTACTAATTGACGATGATGCATTGTTTCGCCGGAGCCTTAGTTTTCATTTGCGACAAGCGGGCTACCAGGTGCAAACGGCCGCAAGTGCCGAAGACGGATTGTCAATTATTCAAGATAGCCTTCATGATTTAGTTTTATTGGATATCGGCTTGCCTGGTATGGATGGGTTGGATGCTTTGCACTATATAAAAGACAAAACAGAAATTCCAGTAATTTTTATTACTGCCCGCCACCGGGAACTGGATGAGATATTAGGGTTGGAATTAGGAGCTGATGACTATATTACCAAGCCCTTTGATACAAATATTCTCCTTGCGCGCATCAAAGCCGTGATGCGGCGGTCTCAGCGCCAATCCTTTTCATCATCATCTGACCCCTATTCTATTGGAGATATTGATATTAACCCGCGGGCTCATACCGTCAACCTTAGTGGTAAACCAGTTGATCTAACGCCAATTGAGTTTCAGTTGTTAAACACACTTGCACAGCAAGTGGGGCATGTTTTATCTACTGATGACCTTCTATCCACGGTCTGGGGTGAAGAATATGTAGGCCAACCACAGGTAGTTTATGTTCACATCAGGGCTTTACGCACAAAACTTGAGGAAAACGCAAACAGACCCCAGCGAGTTATTACAGTTCGCGGTGTTGGATATAAGCTAATTTCGCAAGGTAACTAAAAATGCAATCACTGCGAACCCGTTTGCTAATCAGCCATAGCCTTCCACTTATTATTGTTATCCTGCTAGCTGGATTTGCATTAGATTATTTGGTGGAGACTCAAATCTTACTGCCTAATATGGCAGATGAATTAACCAATGAAGCTAAGCTGTTAGCAGAATTAGCTGCCATGCAATCTGATATATGGGATGATCCTGAGAATGCTCAAGCTTATCTCACAAGGCTTAAGCCACTCTTGGGAGCTTTTGTAACAGTGTTTGACTCGCAAGGAAAATATCTGGCTTCAACAGACCCGTATGTCCAAAATTCAGGAAATCCAGCGGCCATTAACCTTGAAAAAGCGCAGTTAGAAGACTCAATAATACAAACTGCTTATGGCGTAAAACAGGAAGCCAGCATCGTGGATGTCTTTGTTCCTGTCCGTAAAGAGCCTAAAAACATTATTGGTGTTATTCAGATGACTTATCATCTGGAAAATGTATATGATCAACTACTTGATCTTCGCCGGGGGATTATTGCTATTCTGACGGTAGGAGTTTTACTGGGCTCTGGTATAGCTCTGCTATTATCAGCCAATTTGAACCGGGCTTTACTACATATTAACATTTCAATTAAAAAGCTCGCAACAGGGCAGGAAATTGAAGTTGTGGACGAGGAAGGACCAGAGGAAATCCGGGAACTAATGCGAACAGTAAATTTATTTGTCTCTCGGGTACAAACTATGGAGACAACCCGGCGAAAATTGCTCTCTAACCTGGTACACGAAATAGGGCGCCCACTAGGGGCTTTGTTGCCAGCTGTACAGGCCTTGCAATCAGGAGCATCACAAAACGAAGATCTAAGGCAAGATTTATTAGCGGGAATGGAAGACGAAATTAACATCCTGCGGCGGTTGCTTAATGATTTAACGGGTTTATACGATCAATTTGTGGGTACGTTCGCATTAGAAAAGCAGGCGGTAAACCTGAATGAGTTACTGCCCGGCCTTGTTCTCAGTCAACGTGAAGCCGCTCAGGCAAAAGGAATAAATTGGGATAGCGATATTCACTCCAATTTGCCAATGATCGATGTTGATCCTGACCGTCTGGCGCAGGCTATCGGAAATCTGGTAGACAACGCCATAAAATTTACTCCTTCAAAAGGCACAATTACCTTTAGCGCTGGTTTTCAAGGGAGCGAAATCTGGATACGAGTTCAGGATACAGGACCTGGAATTACAGTTGAAGATCAGGAATTTGTGTTTACTCCATTTTTCCAAAGCCGCGCTGAAACACGCTTTCCTCAGGGGATGGGCTTAGGATTGAGTATTGCGCATGACCTGGTGACAGCCCATGAGGGGCGGCTAGAATTTGAAAGCCTTCCAGGAGAAGGAAGCAGTTTTGTAATCTGGCTGCCAATAACCCACGAAAGCATATAAACTGAAATAGCAGCAGGAAACAGGCATAAAAAAACAACCTTAAGGTGAACTTAAGGTTGTTTTTAGTTTGGCATAAGGACATCTGGAAAGCAAAAGAGTATTATTCCATTTAACTGAAAAAAACCAAAGGTGAGTTATGACAAACCTGGTCGAAATATTTTTAATAGTCTACGCATTAATTGTCTCGACCGTTGTAGTAGTTGGTTTCTTTATAGTGCGCAGCAACATCTATAAATTCATGTTGAAAAACCCGAGGACCAATGATTAACTTGTTAGATTTTGAGCCCTGGTGGCGTTTTGGTGTAGCGTTGCTGATTGGCGCAATGCTCGGAATGGAGCGTGAATTTTTCCAGCAAAAAGAAGGTGCTCCTGACTTTGCAGGTATACGAACATTTTCATTGATTGCGTTATTGGGTTCTGTGACTGCTTTTCTAGTCAAAGATTTTGGCATGCTGCCGATAGCAGTTTCACTTGGGGGGTTGATCTTATTAACTACGGTGAGTTACCTGGGAGCCATGTTACGGAGCGGGAAGGAGACTGGAATTACTACCGAGGTGGCTGTTTTGTTGACATTCTTATTCGGGGTACTTGTGATGGGGGACCAGGGAAAGATAGCCATAGCATTGGCGGTTGTTACCTCGCTATTGCTTGCCCTGAAGGGTAGACTGCATGCTGTTATCCGTCGAATGAACGACGAAGACCTGCGGGTGGCAATGCAATTTGCTCTAGTAGCAGCAGTCATTTTACCCTTGCTGCCAGATAGGGCAATTGATCCCTTTGGCTTGCTTAATCCATTTCAGATTTGGCTGATGGTTGTGCTGGTGTCTGGAATTGGATTTAGTGGTTATGTGATGATGAAAGTGCTGGGACCTTCTCGGGGCATCAACCTGACTGGTATTTTGGGTGGTTTGGCGAGCAGTACTGCTACAACGATCAGTTTCTCCTCTGCCAGCCGAGAGCATCCGGCGATGTCAGCTTATTATGCGCGGGCTGTAGTCATGGCTTCAAGCGTGATGATTCCTCGGGTGCTGTTGTTAATCATAGCAATTTATCCGCCCTTGCTGCGTGTAGTCAGCCTACCTCTCACTGCAATGCTGGTTTCTGGATTGACGATCGTTTTTTATCTTCAGCGTAAAAACAAGACCGATGAACACAATCTTGATCGAGCAGTCAAATTGACTCATCCACTAAAGCTATCAACCGCAATCAAATTTGGGTTAGCTTTTGCGGTAGTTTTGATTGTCTTTGAATTTACTCAGGATTCTTTTGGATCAATTGGAGTTTATTTTACTAGCGCGATAGCAGGATTGACTGATGTGGATGCGATCACGCTAAGTGTTTCACGGTTGGTTTTAAATGCAAAAATGGATTTTAGGGTAGCTGGCATAGCAATTATCATTGCTGTGATCATGAACACAATCTCTAAAGGCGCAATCGTATATTTTACTGGCTCACAAGAATTGCGCCGGACCGTTATTCGTTCTTTTTCAGTGATTTTACTCGCTGGGCTTTTCTTCAGTGGGTTCATTTTTTGGATGACTTAGGAAAGCGAGTAGGGATAAAAGCGCACTTATTTTCCGCTTATGACAAAACGAAAGCACTTTGAACAGTTAATTCCTAGTTCCAATTTTAATGAAGAGGTTGAAAGGATATCAAAATACGAATCAGACCTGGAGTGTGAGAGAAATGTATAAAAGTATTTTACTCCCCCTGGATGGATCGCCTCTAGCGGAAAAGGCTTTGCC
>Ga0255385_10142_pt1 | contig 10689 bp, 8 predicted proteins | sample ANMaggSeSYBR01G3_FD_182103 | JGI IMG/M metagenome (GOLD analysis project Ga0255385, IMG submission 182103) | Sediment cell enrichment communities from methane seep in Santa Monica Basin, California, United Staets - ANME aggregate JGI... | ecosystem: Environmental > Aquatic > Marine > Cold seeps >...
CAAGGGCCGAGGAGCCGAGGACCGACCTACGGTGGCCACCGAGCCGGTGTGATGGGTGGAGGGTCAAGAGGCAGGTCGAGACATTCCAGGATCCCGCGGATGACCGGTGGATCGGTGATCAGGGCAATCACCCGTCGTCGACCTCCGCAGTCACATTTCAAAATGTCAACAAGGAAAACTCTCATCAATAATTCCGCCCAGTCCAAGCGCTGCGGTTTCCCAGCAGTTCTTTGACCCGTTCAATTACTCTCCGGGAACGACCCTACCCGGGTACACCGAACATGTGGGCGACTGGAAGGCCACCGGGACGCAAGTCCAGTGCCAGGCCGGAATCTCCAGCCAGACGTTGATTCACAACACCATCAAGGACCAGGACGCCTGCGCAGAGACGCTCGCAATCTATGACATGACGGTTCCAGGCATCCAGCGCACCGGCCCGATCCTCAGGTTCTCTGGCTCGGGCAGCTCGGGAAATTACTTCTATCTCAAACTCCAGGACAATGGAGGCACTCTCGATGGGTGGGACAAATACTTTGTCTATTACCAGGGCGGCAGCTCGGTCATGAACGGGACGATCTCTCCAGTGACAAAGTCTGCAAGAGCCCGCCTGCAGGTAATCGAGGAGGCTGCCGCCGTCCGGGTTCAGGTTTTCATCGATACGGATCTGGACGGACTCTGGGACATTGTGAACTCCACAACCACCACCAGTGGTACAGGCACCTCCGGAGGGGTCGGCATCAACGGTGCGCGAAGTGCCCTGGCTGACGACTTCAAGTTCTTCAATGCCACGCTCTACCTGAACGGCACCCCGAAGATCGGCACGGCCGTGACCCTCAAGGGGCGGGGCATCCCAAATGAACCCTATGTCGGGGCCTGCAGCTTCGGAAATTCCGGCTTCCTCATCGGAGCTGGGCGGACCGTTCCTCTATATCTGGATCCACTCTTCTGGGCCTCTCTATCGACACCGACCATTTTCCAGAATTTCCTGGGCCTCACCAGTGCTAACGGGGACTTCACCATGACACTTAACATTCCCTCGGTCCCGCAGCTTGTCGGAATCACCATCTGGAGCTCAGCAGTGACCGTCACCATTGCCGGGTTCCAGGAGATCGCCCCGGACGTGCAGATCACCTTCGTTTCGTAGGAGAGATTCCTCAGAAAGACCTCACGAACTTGTATCCGTAAAATCGTCAGACTTCAGATTCACAGATGTCGCCATTGATCGGGAACTTCAGTTGTCTCCACTCTACGTCATCTCAAGCGGCTGGTAACCGTTCGAGGGAAGATTCACCTGCAACGATCTCAACCGGTTGTTCAAGCGGCTCTCGGAAAACCAGGCAGGCACTTTGGCTGGGCTGTGGCTGTACTTGGGGATCAGGTGGTGCTGGTTATAGCTGATCATGGGGTTGCTTGATCTGAGGCCGGAGGTGCCAGGGTGGGGTGTTGATCGGAAAGAGGAGGATGGCGGAGAAGAGGTTGAGGGCGTCCACCGAACAGCTGGAATGGCAGCTGAATCCCTCCCCGTGCCCCGTTCCCAGATGACAAGTATAGGTTTCCTTATTTAAGCCCAAGATCTAGCGCTCGACAGGAGAGGTAAACAACTGTATTGCCCGCCTCCCATACTGCTAGGTCAACTCTACAAGTGCTACACGGTTCTGCCTTCAAACGCTTCGTTAACGATCCGATCAGCCTTCTTGATGAGCTGGTGAGTGCGCTTTGCATGTTGGAACACGACCTCTTCAAACGGGTCCTCGTTTCTCTTTACCTCATGAAAGAGAGCACGCAGATTGTCATTCTTCAGCCGCCAGACTCCATTCATCTGCTTTACCACTAGCTCGCTGTCAAGGATACTGAGCACTTTCTTTCGTGTGAATTTTGCACAAATATCAAGTCCTCTGATAAGAGCATGATATTCGGCCTGATTGTTTGTTGTATGCCCAATACAAGCAGAATGTCTGAATAACTCATTGTTGTTACTATCAAACACAATGATTGCAACGGCACCAGGCCCAGGATTCCCTCGGCATCCACCATCGGTCACTAGTTTTACCTGATTTATGATAGGAAAACTTGTCGTTTGCTTCGGAATTTTCATTTGTCTGTAATAATATCACTATGGAAAGTATGATGATTACATGGCTACCTACTTCATGTATTGCAAGTCATCAGTTTCACTAAAAAGCGTAGTATTCCTTTCGATCGTCCGGCTTTGCTGAGATAGACTATATCCTATGCTAATGCTTTGAACCGCTGTCCGAAAGAGTTCTCTCGTGAGCCACTGTGAAGACCCCGGCAGTTCCAATGCTAGAATCCCACCTTCCCCGTATTTTCCCATCTTCGAGGACTTCCCCATAGCCCTCCACGTTTCCAATCACTTGTCCAGGAACCGCAGCATGCGGAGAAAGACTCATTGAAATCTTCTGCCCCTCTAAAGTTCCAGTGAGGCGATAGTCCGCGGCCCCCAGTTTATGATCGAGGATTTTTATCTCCCCACGAAGAGATGAACCATCCTGAACGAGGTCAATTGAAATCTTTCCAGCGTTGGTGCCCTCTACATCTCCACACCACCGTCCATTTAGATCTTCCATATTCAGCTCCAATAATTTTTCTAACCTTGTGTACACACTCCACCTGTTTATAAAAAAATGAGAGTTGTAGAACGGACAGTATGAAAATACCTGTTCTGCGTCCCAACCACCGCAACGGATTTTCAGCAATCTCCGTACCGAACTACATGGTGTTAATTACAGATGTACTAAACTGCCGTTTGGGCCATCCATAATTCGAATATGTTCTTCTGTCAGATCAAGTGGTGATGTGATCGGTATGCCATCATGTCAGATAACTCCTCAAATAACTTGCAGATCTGACAATATGTCCTTCAGCCATCAAGTCCTTCCCCTCCTTACTATAGACATGAGGTGGGATGGGAAAGATCAGGATCTGGGCACGCCGGATCAAATACCCTGGAAAAGCGTGACAGGAAATCTCCGGAGAAGGGAGTTCGTTAACAGTGCTTTGTAAGAAGCAGCTTAAGCACGCCCTGCTCCTCTGAATACTTCAGGTCCAGACGGTCTCGACAAAGTTGATGGCCTTAATCTTCGGGTTGCGGAGAGCTGTCTGGTTCTCAAGGGTAGCGCTCCATTCTACGTCGAACACATTTCTCCCAAAACTTGTAGCGAACACCTCCCGTTCATATGGTCCAGTGGGCCCAGACGCAAAAACTGGAGCAAATGAGTATGGATATTGGAGTACTCCAGCCGGTGGTGGCAAGATGTGAACGGTATCAAGTGAATAGGTATAGGGGAGCTGACGAATTTGCTCCTTCGCACTAAACGCAGTCCATGGGACGATCACGCGAGAGACCCAGTAGAGTACATCCGTATCCTTACTAGTGAACCGGGGTTTGTGGACCAGAAATTCACCGTCCACCCGATACTCGGCACCTGCTGGCAGCTCTGCGAAGGCAGAGGGGAACTGTGCACGAATGCGGTCGCGTAGCCCTTGCATAGCAAAGGAATTGAGAAAAATGGAGTTAGCTTCCGTCTCAAGAGAATCCAAATCGATCTCGCTTCGCCTTGCGGATACGATGCTGCCTAAGGCCTCCAGATCCTTGACGATTCTTACATTTTCCTGCTCATTGAATCGGGCAACAAGGTGCTCGTTCAGCCCGTCATCATTAACCGCAAGAATAAAGAAGAGATCATTGTTGCTGTCAGAAAACTCCTTGACCGCCTGTGCCATGCATTCAGCAACAATGCCATCCTTGAAACCCTTCCCGCTCCCATCAAAGGGTGCCTCTTTCTGAAATGCCCTGTTGGTGAAAGTACTCCAATCAACATCGTCTAGTTTCATGTTGAAGACCTGCACACCAACGTCAACAAGGCTTCTTTCGATTCGTAGATCTGCAGCAGTGGCTATGGACTCGCTCTCCAGGGCCGAGTCTTCGATTCCCAGAAAGGCAAACAGTTCCTTTGTACCACCGATCTTCTTCCGCACCTTCTCGCAAAGCTGAAACTTACGTTCCCACAATACGGGCTCGGGAATGATCCACGTTGCGTGGCTAAGCTCGCGGGCTTTCACACGGAAATCTTTGGAAAAAACATGAAATCCCGATTCTGTGAAAAGAACCGATGTATCAACCAGGCAGAAAACTTTTTGCATAAGTCCGATCTCCATGTGATCATCGCTTCAGACTTATCGCTGATCTTACCGCCACGATTCCTGGCGTTTATCGTTTAGCCCAATCCTCATGAATAATGCGGATTAAGACTGCCCCACAACTGTAGTCACGAGTAGAAAAATCCCAGGTAAGTATACGAGTCGAAGGAAACGAGACTCTAACTTGTCGGGTTTTCCTTCACCAGACCAGGATTTCATTCCCAAGGGTATTTGCACGTAGACACTCAGCCCGATGAGAATAATTGCCAATAGTTCAAGGATCAAGGCAACGACTGAGTTCATTGGGTGAAACAGCAAGCCTACTGCTACTCCTACAACCGTCACCACAAGTATATCTATAGCATCATGTGTTAGCGACTGACGAAATTTGATCGCGTTTTTCCTATTGGTCCTACCCAGGTACTTAAGATAGCTCTGATGTGGCGCGACAAGAAATGACCTAAAAAGAGAGAGAGTATTTCTGATCGCACCTCCGCGTTGTAGATACCCGAGGAAGGGTTTGGGAAACACGGATTCATTCTTTGGGTGCATCCGCCGATACCCTTCATTTTCCTCTGCAAGTCGTTCAACCATGGTCACGAGTTTGTCCATGTGTTTGCACAGAGATTCGACTGTACCCCAAGCCGGGCCCTGTGGCTTATCGGGGTTTTTTACCCGCGCCATCGTTCCCTCTTGAGCGTGCCGACGCCAACTTTGGATTTCCTTTTTGGATTGATGCAAATCATGCGTTTCCTTGTACTCTAGCCCCTGAGGAACTTGCTTTTGGCGCTCAATTTCTACATGGTTCGCTGCCACGTCCTTTCGGTCCTTTATCCGATCGAGTAGCTGAATTACAGCGAGACCTGAGTTGCATGATGAACGCGCGGCGTCAAGCCGCTCATCGCTTCCTTCCTCGTCGTCAAGCTTGGCAAGGGCCTCTTCTAGTTCGACTCTCAGCCGTTCGAGTTCAGGCTTCTCTTTGCACATTTGGGGACTTTCAATCAAACTCACCTGGACCAAACCAAAATCAGATTACTCCAGCCCGTAGTCCGTTCGAAACGTATACGTTGAGTCAGGTGGTTTGGGAGAACTCGGGAATACTCAACCAGGATACAGCCATGCCCTGAATATCGATGCTACATGGTAAGTTACTGAATGGGCTTGGCGCAAGGAATCCAATCACTCATTCCACACCTCATTGAACAATGAGCACGGGCGATATCAAGTGGCAAGGGCAATAAAAGGGGGGCCGACGCCATGCAAACATCGACCCCATGGGGGGTGTGACCTCTTTCCCACCACCGTTTCCTCACCTCCCCTAAAGTCGAAGAAATCAGAGATTGGTTACAGGAATTATTGAGATCAGTCTGCAAACCAATGATTCCTATATAGCGGATACGTGACTCCGGTGTCTTGTTTTCAATTGCTGGCAGAAAACAAATTCCTACAATTGTGTGCTTGATTTTTCCATCTCTGGCAAGCTACTATCCATTTACTCAAAGTTGATCAAGCGGGTACAGGACGATCAGCTGCTCCTATCAAGGCTTGGAGGTCGTACAAGATTGGATAGCTAAGATGAAAAAGTCCGCCTTCTTTCTCATCCTGTGTGCTCCAAAGAACGGGATTTTTGAAGCAGACCAGGAAATGTCGCTTATTTTTTGTGCGCTAACCGGTATGTAATGATGATTTATTCGGACTGATTAATAGTTGTATGTGCTTTAGGGCCGCTGATCAACCATGGATATAACTGATACCGTCCTGACAATTGCTGGCGTCACAGCCACCGTGGTACTCGGTATTTATGCAATCATCTTGGCCGTACGCTATTCGCGACAGACGGGCATATCTTACCTTGAAGATACTTGCCTCGCCTTGTTTGATGATATTACACAGGGAATCACCGATCTTGATATACGCTTCAAGAACTCCCCCATATCGAAAAAAATAGTCATTGTCCAAGGCTACTTCTTTAACACGGGCAGACTAGACATCTCAACAGACATGGTGGAAAAGCCACTCCGACTTGTCGTACCGGAGGGCTACAATTGGATCGATTGCCAAATCACAAATGCATCGAAAGATCTAGAAGTACATATCGCTAAATTCAGTAACAATATTGTGGAATTCAATATCGGCATGCTGAAGATTCGGGAATTCTTCAAGTTTAGCGCATTGGTGACCGTACCGTCTGGCGATGTAAAATCCGAGAAGGTTAAAATAATATCACCAAACATCAAGTTCCGCCAAGCACTTTCTTTCGATCATCGGATCAAGGACATGCGCAATATCAAGATGATTCGACTCGTCGAATTGCAATCAGGATCATTCTCACCGATAAAATCGGGCAGCTATAGCGACCCGATTTTTCTTCGAATAGTACGTAACTTATACAGGAACAATTCCATCGTGTATGGAATTATATTTATACTGGCTAGTATTGGGTTATACTTTTTATTAATTAAATCAATATCCAAGAGTCTTGAATACGAAATCACTGGCCCCGAAGAATTACCGATTTTGGTACACACCCTTGTCGAGGATAATCAGATCGTACTTCTCAATGAGGGTGGCTACCGGAAAAAGATATCGTTGAAGAATTTTGATGATTTGCAGAAGAGGACTGTTCTGAAATCTCCAGATTTGGTCTATGGGACAATATTTTTGGCCATTTACGCAGGAGTTGGAATTATTTCTCTACTCGCCTGTAGCATTCGTTACATCCTCTCTCGAAAATACAGATTCATTTTACATGTGGTGCAATCATAGTCACAACACTCCATGTAATTTGCACATAGTCAGACGCTGGACCGGATTGGTCGATCTGGAATCAAACTCACTCAAGACGACCCAAAGACCGTCCTGAATCTTCGATCTGTTTTTAGCAAAGTAAATCCGCATAAACTGAGACCGGGTGCTTCAACCATCTCCCTGAAATGGTCGGACGGAAACTGTCAGTACTGCAAATTACTCACATCACCTTGACCATATTCAGATTAGATAGTTGAGTACCCATCAATGCCTGCGTTGGAATCAAGATCTTCGGGAAGTTGGCAGGAAACTTGTATGAAAAGCCGGACTCTCTTGTGTTTGGAAACACACCAATCGGGATAACAACAATATTCAAGGGATTGAGGTAGAGGTGCCCGAAGTATCCAGGTATGAAAAGAGGCGGATTCAACACCTCGCTGCTCAAGGCCCAGTACCATATTTGTCCAGGGTCCCCGATGATCTTCACTTGAATGGTGCCGCCCGGGGTTGAGTTCCCTGTATGGAAAAGGCGAGGAAAGAACTCGTCAGCGCCAATATCCACCGTGCCGTACGAAATGCGAAGATCACCTTCAAAATCAGTCGCTGGTAATCCCTTGATGGAATTGGTCCCTTTATCTCTACATGGAGAATCGTAACGAAGATGGTAACCTACTAACTTTGGATCTGCGCCTCCAACGTGGCAATAGTTGATCCCTGTCAAATAAACATCTGTGCCAATTTCAGCGATGTTACCCCGTATGATGCAGTTATAGGCAGCACCTCCATGGATTCCGCCACCTCTGGATGGCTCTTTGACGTTCGGTAATTTATTGACCTTGTTTTCCATGATCGTATTGTTAATTATCAAATCGGATGACCCTTGAGCCCAAATTCCGCCTCCACCGTATATTTCTTGATAGCAAAGGCCCGTTGCCATGTCGTCACCCACCTGAACTCTGTTCTCGACAATGATGTTGTTCACAATCGTGGCTGATGAAAAGGAACAGTAGATCCCGCCGCCCTGGGAGAAGAAAATAGCATTGGTCTTGTTCGCCCTGATCACATTTCCTGAAATCAGTGGCGATCCTCCCTCGCAATAAATTCCGCCTCCAAACGATCCAAGGTCCGGAGACCATAGCAAACGGTTATTCTGGATACTGTTATTACGAATTGTGGGTGAAGAGGATTTACAGTAAATCCCAAGTCCCTTATAGCCGGCACCCAGATATGTTCCCTTCCCGTCAGTGATGGTGAAACCTTCCAGGATGGAATCACGGTTTTCGCCGCTTTTAAAACTCACCACGCTCCCTTGCTGGTCACCGTCAATCGTTGTTTCGTATGGGCCATTGCTGGACTTTACTATGATTGCCTTACCCATGAAGTCGATATTCTCGCGGTAAGGACCATTGTGTACTGCATCAGGGGCCACAAGGATCGTATCACCCTTGTTGGCCGCATTGATAGCAGATTGAATTGTTTTGTACTGCGAAGGCACCTTCAGAACTTCTTGACCTGGTGCCGACAAAGCTCCGACGGACAGCAGGAAGATTAAGGCTGTGGGGATGAATCTGAAAGACATGTCGCCCTCCTCACGTACGAGTTCCTGTACAATTAATTCAGGATTCGATTCGGGGCGTCGTTCCGAGCAAAGTGAGATCGTGTTCGCTCGATTTATCAACATATAGGATAATGAACACCCCTATTTGATCTGTACCCGAAGTCAGGGTCAAGGGCCTTTACAGATAATCCTCCCCTATTCTTGCTCGCTCATGCACATCCATGGACAACTACCCATTGACTGCGATCCACAATGCCTAGAAGAACAGCGATGCCAGGAAACATGAGCAGATAGGAGATCCACATATCCGTTAAAGATATTCTTACTGTGTAGGAAGGTGTGGAGGTAATTCCCTGGCCCTGGTGCATGGGATTTGAAGGGCTCGGATACCAAAATACATGGTCTGATCCTGCCTGAGAGATGCTCCCTACTCAGACATCGATTCTAAGGTGAGTTTATCGTGCTTCCTGACTGTACCAGGAGAAGATAACCATCAAGACGACCCATTGACCATCCCAGATTATTGATCTCCCAGACGGCATTCCTGACCATACCTGGAGAGAACAGTGGGTGATAAGAAGATACAGAGGTAGTGCTGGTGGGGAAAAGCAACGTCATGAGACAGAGGATGAGAGAACCAGCCAAGCTCGAATTGCTGGGATTCAGGATAACTTTCCCCTGCCAAACCAGCACGACTTCAACCTAACTGAATTTTTGCCAACAGGTTCCAGCCAAACAGCTCTGACATCAAGCATAGCGATCACCTCTCCACCACTATTCCATTGATTTCACTGGTTTAGTAGAATACCGTCAAAGAACATCTCCGTTCGGGTCAATCAGGGAGAGTCACATGAATGCTATCACCTCAGCTGCCTTGATCATGGTTTTTGTACTTCTCACAATTCCTTCCGCTGCTCAGGATGCCAAGCCAGCAAACCCTTCCCTCATGAAAGCCTCCTTCGGCAAGCTACCGATCTACTTCGTCGAGAACCGTGGCGTATACCCGGAGGAGGTGAAGTTCTACATCCAGGGCGCAGACAAGACCCTGTTCTTCACAAAGAAAGGGATCACGTTCCGGTTGAAGGGCAAAGATCGAGGGTGGGTTGTGAAGCTAGATATTGTTGGGGCCAATCCTGATGTGGAGCCGCAGGGTGAAGAAAAGCAAGAAGCTGTATTCAGTTACTTCAAGGGACCAGAAAAGGACTGGAAGACCGGGCTGCCTACGTTCTCGAAGGTCTTATACAAGGAACTCTGGCCTGGGATCGATCTCATCTACAAGGGAACAGTGAACAAGCTCAAGTATGAGTTCGTGGTTCATCCTGGAGCCGATCCAGCGAAGATTCGGCTTCGGTATCGAGGTGCGGTTCAGGTCAATATTATTGATACAGGAGCACTTCAGGTGGAGACTCCAGTAGGCGACTTCGAGGATGCGCAGCCTGAGGCTTGGCAGGAAACCGATGGAAAACGGGTTGCAGTTGAGATGGCGTACGAGTTGGGAGTGGATGGTGGGTTCGGATTCCGTGTTGGAGAGTATGACCACAGAAAACCACTAACTCTCGATCCAGCGATTATCGTTTACTGCGGATACATTGGAGGGGTTGCTCTTGAAGAAGGACGTGGAATAGCAACGGATTCATTTGGAAATGCATACTTAACAGGAAATACAGCCAGTATCGCGCAAACTTTCCCGGTTAAGACCGGTCCAGTCTTGAATTACAGTGGGAGTAATGATGCATTTGTCGCAAAAGTGAGTTCTACGGGAACATCATTTATATACTGTGGGTATATTGGAGGGCTAAATAATGATGTTGGGATGAATATCGCAGTAGACGACACGGGTTGCGCCTACGTCACAGGACATACACAAAGCACAGAGGGGACTTTCCCTGTTAAAAAAGGGCCAGATTTAACATTCAACAGCAGCACTTCAAAAGTTCCGGATGTTTTTATTGCAAAAATAAATGCAAGTGGCACTAGCCTTGAATACTGTGGGTACATTGGCGGATCACGTACTGAAATAGCATATGGAATTGCAGTGGATGATTCCTATAATGCATACGTAGGAGGATACACCGACAGTGTTGAAAGTACTTTTCCAGTAAAAGTTGGACCGGATCTAACTAACAATGGTGGAATGGACGCATTCGTAGCTAAAATTGGATCTACAGGTACATCTCTTATATATTGCGGGTATATCGGTGGAATAAGTTCAGATTTCGGTC
>Ga0255385_10136_pt2 | contig 10675 bp, 18 predicted proteins | sample ANMaggSeSYBR01G3_FD_182103 | JGI IMG/M metagenome (GOLD analysis project Ga0255385, IMG submission 182103) | Sediment cell enrichment communities from methane seep in Santa Monica Basin, California, United Staets - ANME aggregate JGI... | ecosystem: Environmental > Aquatic > Marine > Cold seeps >...
CATGTCAAGATTAGCCGTTTCAATGTCAAGGGCTATGACCTTCATAAGTGTCCGAGCCTCCATCAGTTAATAAAGTTTTCTCACATTCCCGAAGTATTACTTGAAAATGGGTCGTCATCAAAATCGGGGTCTTCGGGGTCATTGTTAGTATGTGGCTTAAACAACGATGAGTATTGAGTGAAAAAAGATTCAAGACCTGCAAATGGATTCACAGAATTTTTGTGTTCAAGATAAAGAGAATACAACAAAATGATATTATCTTCTTCCATATCTCCGCACTCTTCAAAGAGAACATTTCGGAACTTGCGGTAATGGTCAATAAACTCTTCTTCGGTGTCGGCGGGTGGTGCGGAAGACAAAACATCCACTTTCTTGCTCGCAATTTGATAAATGCCCGAAATCTTGTTGGTGTGAACCTTAACACGCTTGTCAGTTTTCGCCAATACTTCGCCTTCAATAACGCAGTTCTTACGAATCTCAAATGATACGGTGTCGCCAACCGCTATCTCGGCGGATTTGTCGCTACGGTTCTCAAGGATTTCTTCAATAAGAACCATGATTTTTTCCAATGTTGGAGTTTCTTGCTTTTTCAGTTCGTCTGCGGTTAGCGTCATAATACTCACTTGTCCGAAGGGGTATCTAATCGTTATTGTTCCACAGGAAGTGAAACCAATGTATATCTCTTGTATCTTTGTCCTGTCGGGTCTGTTCGCCATTCGCTGTCAAACTGATAGCCCATTTGCTTCAAATCAAGAATGCGTCGGGGGAGGGAACGAATCTTGTATATCGTCGCCGCTTCAACACCCGAAATAGAAGAACGGGATTCAAAATGCTTAATCAGTAATTCTCGTTGATTTACCATGATTATATCATGTTCGGGTAAGTATTTAATCCTTCGGAATGAATTCCTTAAATGGCTTCACTTTTACCCGTCAAACAGGCAAAACCCACCCACCAATCATCAACACTGTTTAGCAATTTGCGAGTATCACCATTTTTATGAGTATGACCTCCACTATCCCATGCTTCAATGAGTCCTTTCTTGATAAGTGCATTGATTTGTCGGGCTTTGTGTGGTTTATGCCCTCTTGGGTCGCATTCAATGTAGCCATAGCCCTGTGCTATGAAATCATAACTTATTTGTTGTAGTGGTGTCAATCTCGCCATTTAATTCAGCCCCCCTATAACGAATGCTTCTTCAAATTGTTTAATCCTAAGTCGGATTCCTTCTTCAACGCAATTCCTACAAACATAAATGTTCTTAGGCAGTTCATCAAGACTGTATTCCTTCAAGTAATCATTTTCTCCGCAAATCTCGCAATCGCTACTTCCCATATTCGTTCCCACTAACCACTTGTATTTAAGGTTTTAGTCTAACTACATTGGAAAATGTTGAAAAGATACGATACTTTTCCTCTCCACTACGCACCGCTTGTGCGGCATTCAAAGCCATTTGCATAATCTTTCTCTCACTCGGAACATTGATGAGAGGAATACGCTTCAATTGATTGGTAAAATGAGTGGGTGTCGCAATTGAAAGCCCATCATCGTCAATGTAAAATTCATTTTTACTATTATGTGGGTCAAATGATTCATCAACATTCACCCATTCCAAATTTGTTAGGGGAACAGTGGATAGCCATAACTTTTTCTTTCTCCAATAAGCCAACCCTGCGTGTGGCGTGTCGGGGAGAGCCATAACTTCGTCAAAAGTATCATCAAACAATTCATGTAATGCTTCCATATTATCACCTACTTTACAACACCTATTTATAATTTCAATTCCAATTGAAGGCCATTTTCTTAACCTGTTCTATGACTACTTGAGGGTCACTTTTATTTGCGTGTTCCGCCGCCCACTGTTCATTCAAGTCATCAGCAACAGTCCTATAATTTCTCTTCGGTGAGCATCGGGTAGTTTGATAGTTTTCAATCTTAAATAGACCACTACGAAATTCTCGTATTTTGGTGATTGAGAAGTCGGAATACAGGAATAAGATTAAACCTTTGTCAAGGTGTTCTAAACGCTTAACATCAAGACATAATTCATCAAATGCTTGGTTAGCATATTCGTCTGCCTTCTTTTGTAGTTCGGTCTTGGTTGGCCTCAACGCTCGGTCAATTGCTTCTTGTAGTGCATTTCGGGGTGCTTCAATCGGTTTAGGTGTCACAACAGGCATTAGTATTTTTTTATTCATGTTAATCTCTCTATTACTTAGGTTTTGGTCAAAAAAAGATTCAAACCGGGACTTCTCCGATTCAAACCAATTTTTCCATTATCTCCAATTAAAGGAGAATTTTTTGATTTCTTTAATTGCTACATCAATTGTCATCTTTTCTTCACAACCACATTTCCACATCCAATACTTTGTAATTCCATTGGGGGACATTTCTAAACTCTTACAACCTGTTGGTGGGTCAAAATAGGATTGCTCAAATGCTTCTTTGGCTTTGTAATACTGACAGCGTTGTTCTGCCTCCCAATTGCTCATCAATTTAGTGGGCTTTTCGGGCTTATCACGAATAGGAGTTAAAATCCTGTTGCCTAAAATCGGCCTTTTTCTAAATATGTCATTGTAAGTCATAGTATCATCTAAAGTGTGGATATTCTAAAATTCGGAAAGTTTTCGGAAAAGTTCGGAAAATTTTCGGAATGTATCATCCTATCTATACTTGGGATTTTTCCAAATTCGGAATTTTCTCCGAGATGTTTGGATTTTTCTCCGATTTTGGGAAAGTCCGGGAGGGCCGGGAGAACAAAAACAGGGATTAAGACTCTTTAATTCTCTTTTCAGCCATTTCGCAGTATTCGGGCGAGTTATCAATCAAGATATAATCCCATCCGTGCTTCTTGGCTGATACTCCAACAGTTCCCGAACCGCCGAAGGGGTCAAGGACTACATTACCCTCACAAGAAGTCAAAATGTTATCCACTAATTCCACAGGGAATGGTGCGGGGTGAGGATTCTTCATTTCTTGATTGATTCTCCAAATGTCGGTTTTTCGGTTTGCACCTTTTTTGAGTCTAAAGGCATCTTTTCCTTTGGGTGTTTTAGGCATCAAGTAAATTACTTCGTAAGTCGGCAAAAAGTAGGTGTCGTTAAAATTAAAACCACCTGCTCTTGCCCAAATTATCATTTGACGCACATTGAAATCATCCAAGAATGGGTGTCCTTCCATCAACCCACCTTGCACTCTAAACTTGTGATTGAAAAAGATAGCACCATTTGGTTTCAAGACCCTAAACATTTCAGTTATGCACTCTTTCATCCAATTGACATAATCCTCTCGCTTCATTGAATCTTTATGCGACTTGTAGCCCTTTTGAATAGCGGCGTTTTTCCACTTGAATGAATTACCACTTTTGAGAGAACTTCCCGTTGAATTAAGAAGGTTGTATGGTGGACTCGTAATAATTACATCAACCGACTCATCAGCCATTTTCTTCATTTCGCTGATGGTGTCGCCACAGATTATTTCACTCATAATTTCACTCTCCGATAAACTCACCAAAATAAGGCATTTGAATACGGGGGATAATTTCCAAAACTCGGTTATCCTTTAGATGTTGTCGCCATGAGCGCATTTCCAAATGAATGTCTGTCACTCTTCCTCATCTCCAAAAATTTCCGCATACGAGCCATAGTTCTCGTAATCGGTTCGGAGGGCGGATTCATAGTCATTCATGCCTACTTGATAAGCAATCGGGTCAATCCGATAAAGAGCAACAGATTGTGAATACATCAAACCACCCACCTTTATTTCGGGGTAGCAATCATCAAGCATATCATCATACCATTCTTTGAGTAATATGTAATTAACCATCATTCTTCCTCCTTCAATTCTCTTTCACAATGCTTACAATGGTGCTTACCCTCAAATTGAGGATTGTGTTTTAGCGGTCTTATACACTTCATTATTCTTCCTCTCCCAATATAGCCTCACCAATAGGGGTGAAGTCCTCTTCGGGTGGACAACAAGATTCATCACTACAAGTGTGACCTTGTGAATCAACAACCTTTGAAGCAGAATTAAGCATTTCCTTCATCGCATCTAATTGTTTTTTAGACGGGTGTGGTCTGCGTTGGTTGAGGTAATCACTTCTTGTCCTCTTATGAGTATGCTTTTGCGAAGGGTTGTGATTTAGACGAATCCGATGCACAGGCTTTACAGGCTTTCCATCTTCATATTCTGTGCATTCCCGACACAATCCCTTGAATCGTGTTTGCTCATTACAAGCGGGACATTCCCAAATCACATTTTGCGACATAATTCACAATTATGAGAACACCTTGATAAAGGTTCTCAAGGATTAACAATCCATTCTTCGTAAATGTATTCTTCGGTTTCAATTCGTATTTTCAATTCATCCATCATTCATCACCTTCTCGGTCTTCTTTGCACCATTCCGAGCAGTATTCGCCCCTATCGCCATAATCCACACAATCGGGGCTGACCATAGAGCCACAAGAGTCGCAATCAACCATGTTATCTTCGGAATACCATGACCCGCTACCTCCACAATGCCTACATTCACATTGATGGCCGTTAATGGCTTCTCCATCAACAAGGATAATATCGCCCCATCCATCGGTTTCAAGAGTGGCGAACTTGTTAATCAATCTTGCACACGAAGGAACATGGTCTTTCAAGGATTGTGGGTCGCATAGGGAAACGGGAATTACACCGATAATCCCTGCATCAACCGAGAGTCCTCCGAAATCACCATCTCCACCCGTTCCAATCACTCGGCAGGTTTTATCTTTGTATTCAAAATCTTCTCCATCATAACGCATGATTTGACAAAAATCATCCCATTCAGCATCGGGGATAACATAACAAGGGTCGCCCAAGTAGTATTGACTCATATCCAAAAGGGGTGTGTATCGGGTTAATAAAGTTTTCTGTCAATCCTCAACAAGTTCTTGGTGTCCACAATCAAGACAAAGTATATGCGCCGTAGCATTCAAATCATACCAATCGCTTTTTCCACACTTGGAACATTCTCTTCGGCATTTGTAAGCAATCCCATAAAGGGAATCATCCATCAATGGTGTCATTCCTCTTCCTCTCCTTCTTGATTTTCAAGCATCCAATTCCATTCATTCTTCATTCACTTTCACCCAAACCTTGAATGTTCGCTTTGTCTTTAGAAATTTTCTTCCCTAATTCGGAAATTCTCATGGATGCTGTGCCTTCATCAATGTCGGCAAAACCTCTCAATGGGTTGTCCTCATAGCGAGGCTCAATAGATAATTTCATGTCACAAGTTCCAAATGTTTTATCTCCCCAAACTACAAGCCTACGGAGTGGAACGAAAATGGGCGAGGTAATCTTTGACAATAACTTACGCATAACAATCCCTTCTCTTAAAAAGTATTTTAATGTTTTCATTCATACTGTTCATCCGAACCAAGAGCAAGACCAAAGATAATGATTAAAAATACAATAAACCAAGTTTCCATTTACTCATCCACCCTTTGATAAGACATTCCACACGACTTACAAACAAGTGTTTTTTTATCAACATCACATTGTCTGCGGCATGGGCCACCTACTGAAACATATTCAGTCATTCTTCCTCGCCCATGTTATCCCAAAATTCAATAAATGCGGTTGCAGAACCTATGAACATAAATTCCGAATCATCATCATTTTCTTTGACTGTAATAGTGTCAGTGTCATTTAATGTGCGAATATATTTGATGACATGGGTTGTGAAGAAATCAATGGAGTTTTCTTCACGGAAAACAACATAGTCTAATTTTTCAAAAATTGAATATCCGAACTTATCATCCGAACTATTATGTTCAATGAAATCATCAGTCATAAACAAACCATCAAAATTACGCAAAACATCATTTTCGGAGTTAATAGAATCACTCGGTCTTTGAATACCAATCATAAGGGGCATAGTCTTCCTTTGTCCCAACGGGTATTTATACTTTCATTTTGTATTGTCCCATTCACAAAATTTCCCATAACCACCCTTGCCGCCATGAAATCCTCTTGTCGGGCGATTGTATAAATCCACATCAAATGCAGAACCTATGTCAATGAGAAAATGGTCTTGTGTTTCTTTCCAAATTTCAGTTATCAAATAATTAGAAAGTGGCCCACAAGCGAACAAGAAGACGAGGCCCTCACCCTCAAAATTACTGATATAATCTTTCAAATCATCAATAATGGAATAATCATGCAACCAAGCATTCGTTCCGACTTTGAAATGCTTTGAAACAGGGAATGGTAATTGTTCAACATTTCCATTTTCATTCCCTACAAAAACAACATTTCTCTTTTTCAAAATTAGTGGAAGGGTAATTTGCACTTCTTCATGGTTTCCATTAACAAAAAGAGTAGCATAAGTCAAATGTGTTTTATCTTGATACATTCCATAATGTTTTTCGCCTTTGATATTGCATACTGAACAAGAAGGGCAAGTGATACCCCAATACAGACCCTTTGCCTCAAATGACAATGAATCTGTAATTCTTTTAGCCGCAATTCTTTCATTTTCATTAGTGGGGTCAAAATTCCAAACATTCGTGCTTTCTATTTGTCTTTGTGTTCGCTCTAAAGGTATCATTTCAAGTAAGCGGTATTCTCCATCACCCCAACGGGAAATAGCAAAAGTTTCACCATCTTCAAGACGCTCTAAAAAATCGTCTAAAACATCATCCATAGGTTTCATTTTTGATACCTCTTTTGACAAAATCGCATCATTTCAGTCCGATACCCATACCATTGTTCAATATCTTTCCCATGAATTTCTTCTAATGGTTTTTCGGGTCGTGATTCTCCAAATGACAATGCAAAAGAATCATCTAATTGAATGTAAGGTATGTTGTGAACAGAATGAAGATTTCCTGTATAGTGCGTCAAAACATAAGAAGCCAAAATATCATCACCTTTCGTGTGAATCAATTGCCTTTCATCTTCTTCAAGATTCCAATACTCATGCAACACTAAACCACATAATTTGCGGTCAATGACATAACACCTTCCACAAATCTCGGCCTTCCCTTCTTTTATCGCAATTGAATACTCATTGTCCTCATTAGGGCTTCTTCCAAAGAATGTGTGAAAACAATTGGGTTCTTTTTCCCACTCATCCCTTAGTTTAATCAAAGATTCTTCGGGCAATATCAAATCATCATCGTGAAGGACAATCATCGGGTTTTTGGAGAGCGTTCCAACACAAAAACGAGTTATTAAGCCAAAATCTTCGGGATTTTTACAATTGATAACTTTGACGATAGAATAATCATCACCCTTAAATTCAATGTGTTCATCGGGATTGTTATTCCAAATGATTATTTCATCAATGAGGTCGTCATGGAAGATATACTCATCAACAATATCCTTAATGTTTTGAATTCGCTTCCAAGATAACAAACCTACTGAAAATTTCACTTTAATTCCTCCAAATAATCATCCACAAAGTCGGTGTCAAAATCGCTAACTCTTTGTTCGGGTTTGAACATGGAGGTTTCTATCTGTGAATGAAACAACATATCGTAAGTATTTAGACCTTCTTGTTTCCCAATGTTTTGTAAAAATGATGTGTGGGGGCAAATCTCCAAGCGACCTCTTCGCCAATAATGAGCCATCGGGTTTGCCCATGAACCTTTGTCAGTTAATGTGACATGGCTCAAGAATTCTTCTCCTTGTGGGATTGGGTTGGGCATAGATTCCAAAAATTCCACACCAAACCAAATTTCTATTTCTTCCCAAACCCTTTTCCAAGTAGCCCAACCTTGACAAGTGAACCTATCTCGGACTCCGACCATATTGGGTTCTAACCAATCGCCATCCAAACAAATATCGTTCCATTGTGGATTGGTATAACTCGTAATTGAGAAAATAGCATCATTATTTTCGTATTTGTCTAAATTGTGTTCTAAAAATTTCAAACAGTCGGTGTGAAGAATGGTGTCGTCTTCAAAATGAATTACTCGGTCAGCCATCTCAAATCCTTTCTTGAGGATAAATCCTGTGTTCTTTGCACAACCAAGATTTTCTTCATGGGCAACAATTTCATAATTTAATTTTGACTCACGCAAAATAGCCGCCATTTCAGTTTGCCTTTGAGGATAACCCCCGTCAAGGCTCACTAATACAAGGTAATCTTCTATACCTTCGGCTTTCTCAAGGGATTTCACCACTTGTGAAAAATAGTCGGGTCTTCGCCACGCCGCAAGGGTGATGATTTTCACTTCCAACCCTCAATGAATAGAACATAATTTCCCGCAGGGAATGGCTCACGATACTTTTCACCTTTGATGGATTTCACATTATCATAAAAATTCCAAAGTGATTTGACACCTTCGGGAGTATCGGTTCGTATGTGATACTCACTATTTTTATTCGCATGAGGGGTCTGTCCACCCTCATTGTTAAATGTCCAAAGAATCTTTTTGTAAGCAAAACATTTCAATTTATCAAGATTTTCTTCCACCCAAGCATCAAGAAATTTATTGTAGCCAACAGGGAATGAAACCAAACAATTATCGGCATCATCTAAAATTTGTTTCAAAGCGTTAATGGCCGCATCTTCATCAACGATATTTTGTCTTTCATTGGTTGCATAATCCGTAGTTCCAATATGTTCAATCGTGGAGATGCTCAAAACATTCATAATTAGCAAATCTTGATTCTCCATGAAATCCCGAATGGTTGCTCTTGGGTCATAAGGGTCAATGACTTCGTGTTTCACATTATCTTGATAATAAGGCATAACTGCACCGACTTCCACAACATCTTGTTGATTTCTTTCTAACCATCGTAAGGCAATAGCAATTTCTATTTCTCGTTCCGTGTTCCATGTATGACCGTAAGGGTGGTGGAAATAATCTTCGGGGTGGAGTAATCTCCAATTAGGTTCACGATTTGAAAAATTCATACCCTCACTCATCCCGATATTTTTCAAGGTCGTTTCTTACCATCTTACGAACCAAATCTTCAAATGAGGTTTTTGGTGTCCAACCTAATTTTTCTTTGGCCTTAGTAGCATCGCCTCGCAAAACATCCACTTCGGCAGGTCGGAAGAATCTTGGGTCTTGACCCACGAATGGTTTCCAATCTTCAATTCCAATTTCATCAAATGCAATTTCTAAAAAATCTCCGATAGAATATGATTCGCCCGTAGCAAGCACATAATCATCGGGTTCGTCTTGTTGTAGCATCAGCCACATTCCTTCAACATAGTCGGGTGCATAACCCCAATCACGCTTTGACTCAAGATTACCAAGCATGATAATGTCCTCAAGACCTTTTGAGATTTGAGCAATACCATCCGAAATCTTTCGTGTGACGAATTCAATTCCTCGCCTTTCCGATTCGTGATTAAACAAAATTCCACTACAAGCGAACATATCGTAAGATTCTCGGTAATTCTTCACCATCCAATGAGCATAGAGTTTAGCAACACCGTATGGAGAACGGGGGTAAAATGGAGTTTCTTCATTAGCAGGATTCTCCACCATCTTACCAAACATCTCACTTGTGGAGGCTTGATAAAACTTAATTTTATTTCCTGTGTCGTCTTGATATTCTCGGATGGCTTCAAGAATTCTTAGAACTCCAATTCCATTAACATCACTTGTCTGTTGAGGAATTGACCAAGATGAACCGACAAAGGATTGTGCGGCAAGATTATACACTTCATCGGGTGATGATTCCTTCAACGCACGGTATAGGGAATTTTGGTCGGTCATATCCGCAGTAAGGAATTCAAAATGTTCTGCCTCTTCAAGATGGGCTGTGTTTATTCTATTCTTTGATGAAGAACGGCGTTCCACCCCATATACTTCATATCCCTTGTCCAATAGCAAATCTGCTAAGTGGCTTCCATCCATTCCATTAACTCCTGTTATCAATGCTCGTTTCATACTAATTTCTCCATAAATTCAATAAATTGTGACATTTCTCCATGCTCTCTATCAAGTAATTGGCTAACTCGTTTATATCCCTTCTCCTTAAATTCGGCATATTCTTCATCATCAAAGAACAATTCTTCAATAGTTTCAATCCATTCCTTACTATCTTCTCCATAAGGCATGATGATTGCCGCATCTCCAACAGCCTCTCTTATGGAGGGGTAATCTTGAACCATAACAGGAACTCCGTGCATCATAGGTTCAACTGCCGCCATACCATATCCCTCAAATCTGCTTGGGAATATGAACAATTTCGTAGCATCCCAAACATCCTCCATCCGTTCAACATAATCCACAATGTCCACTCGGCCATCACGAACTGCCCATGAATCAGCAATCATATTCAAGAAATCTTCTTTTTGTCCACCATACCCTCCGAGCAAAATTCGGTATGTCCATTTATTTGAATAGTCATTTACAATATCCGCCATGTATGAACGACCTTTGTGATACATTGGATTTACCATAGTAATATCCACTTTTTCTAACTTCTCCTTGTTTAATGGCCTTTTTGTTAATCCGGGGTGCAGGACAAAAGATGGTGTTCGTTCCTTATAGTCAATAAATCGGTTAGACCATTCCGAGCAAGAAACAACAAAATCGGGTTGGAAATACAATGGAGAGTCAATTGCCCAATATCCTAATGTTTCATCTTGAAGTAAAGGCGAGTTATACTCAAAACAGCCTTTAATGTATTTCTCCATTTTCTTTGCTACAACATCCCAATCTCCTTCATC
>Ga0255385_10145_pt1 | contig 10618 bp, 4 predicted proteins | sample ANMaggSeSYBR01G3_FD_182103 | JGI IMG/M metagenome (GOLD analysis project Ga0255385, IMG submission 182103) | Sediment cell enrichment communities from methane seep in Santa Monica Basin, California, United Staets - ANME aggregate JGI... | ecosystem: Environmental > Aquatic > Marine > Cold seeps >...
CACTGTGGTTTTGTCCACTGGAATTACAAAAGTACCTGAGGAATGCTTCGCTGATCCTTGACCTGCTGTGGTAAATAATTTGACTATTGGTAAGTACAGAAGGTCGTTGCGATTCACTGTCAAAAGCTTAGACTTCATCATAGAGGTGTTGTTAGTAAAAGCTTCTAACACAGGCGACTGAAGAATAGTAATGTCATAGTAGGCCGAGCCACTTGCATTATTTTTATCATAGAGACCATAATCGATCTCGTCGTCCCCCATTGCGAACTTTGAAATTCTAAATGTACCGTCGCCCTTAGCTAAGCGCATTCTCCCAGTATCTGTCAAAACGGCGTCTAATATAATATCGCCGGAGTTATCTAAAAAAGCCATGTAATCACCTCTCGTTATCTAAATAGTTGTTTAAATGAAATAAATCCTATGGAGTTATAACTCCAGTGTTTTTGAACGTTACATTCAAATCAACTTTCTTTCCTGTCTTTTTACTCGTTACTCTAATCTTTAGCGTTTTATCCCAACAATCTCCATCTATGTTATTGCCTGACTCGTCTTGCAACACCTGGTCTAAAACATTATTTCCAGGAAGTGTTGAGGGTTGAGCCAGCGGGTCAATCGGAGTGTCATAAGCAAGATTTCTCAATGAAGGCTCGATATAAACAAACCGGCGGCCTGCTTTGGTTTCTGCTCTAGATGGAGCATCGTCAAAATAAACAACCTTTAATATTAAATAGATTTGTCCCTCGTTATCAACCACTTCTGCTTCAAATACATGCGTCGGATTAGAAAAATTATTGTGCACATCGATCGCTCGGACACAGTAGTAATATTTAGTGTTGGGTTCGATGGGGTCATGTAAATGCGCTCCCGTGGCCCTCTTGTCCATTGTAATTCGACCACTTAAGATTTTATAAGGCTCATCCTGGACCGCAAAGTCTGCGTAGGATGTCGGCCGGGTGGTTATGCGAAATACTTCATACCTATCAATTGGATCATCGTTTTTATAAGTTAATTTAAGCGTACCCTCTTCAATTCGGGTCCGAGCTTGATCCAATGTAATAGCAGTATCTGTTTGTGCTACATACTGGTTAACGACCGCTTCCAAATCAGTCTCTTTTAAAAGCACCGGGGACGCTTGGTACTCACCCGTGCTAGAATTCAAAAGCAACAATAATCTATTGCTTACTCCACTAAAAGGAACTATTTGGAAATCTGGTGGGACTGGTGGTTTGTCCAGAATTGTATTCAAATGAGATGAGTAAGGTATTGTAGCTAGCCGAGTGTCGCCATCGGATTTAATCGTTATCTCGCCTCGCGGTACGATTCCGGTGTCCCATAAATTATGAACCGGCACCCCAAAGCCATGCACACCATTGCGAAAGGATATTTTAAATTGAGCAAGGCCTCCCCCTACAGATCCTCGATAGGTAGGTTCAATTTGATACCGAATAGCCCAGTTATCACGAGCAATAATACTGCTTTGATCATACCCACCCAATGTAATGGCAGACACTTCATAACGTGGCACTGGGCCGTTATCAGCTCTAAAGTTAAAGGCTGCATTAATATCAGTCATAAATTGGGCGATTGTAATCTGACTCTCCACTGCGTACTCAAAAGGACCGTAAGAATGAGTGCCGGTGTTACCATTGCTATACTCTTCGGTAAAATCAAGCCACCAATTTGTCAAGGTTGTCATATTATTCCCCTACCTCGCCAGAGTCGATAAGATTCTTGACCGGGGTTTGATCAAAACCTTGTTGTTGTACCCGTGTCTGATTGCCGGCAATGTTGTTAGCGCCTGCAGGGGGCATACCACCAGCAGGGCCAAGAACATCCACTCCAGTTGAACCAGGTACGGTTACAGCGCCGTTCGGTAAAATAATAGTAGTGCCTTGGCCAGATGGGCCATAAGTTTGACCGAATGTTGCCTGATTGCCTTGATTAACCATTGTTTCTGTTTCTATCCCTAATTTATCAACTACAAAAGTGGAGAGGTTTTGATCAATTAGTTCATTTTCTGAAGGAGAGCTGCGACTGATAAGATCAGGATCTACGCCTTCACCTTCTAGTTCATCTTGAAGGGCACCTGGTGCCAGGTCCATTGGATCTTCAATGGGATCTGGCCCTAGAGCTTCTTCGTCGATAATAAGATCCTCGTCGTCTTCGGACACCGGCATTGCGCCACCAGAAGGATTACCGTCGAAACCCAACCCGCCTTTGATTTCTATTTTTAAAATTTGCAAGTCTGCCACTGCGGCCGCGGGTGGACGACTTGGAGCAAGCGTCTGAGCATCGCCGATGTCATTGAGGCCGGAGCTAGGAAGGGGCGAGCCGGCTGGAGTGGGTGGCATACCCAAAACATTATTAATATCCAAATAGGAATCTCCCAAGGTTGGACTTGTTCGATAAATGTAGTATCCCAGATGATAGTCAGCGGCAAAGCCGGTCTCTTCTTCTTCTGGTAAGTAGCTAAAGTTTAGAAGGTCATCATTGACCCTTTGGTAAATCTCACTAGTGGTAAAATAAGTATTTTCTGGTGCGTAGAATCCTAGAGCATTTCCAATTGCTCGGCCTTGGCCTACTGAACTGGAGTTTGTGCTAGCGTACACTGAATGATAATAATAACTTTCCCCTACAATCATACGAATCTGCTTGAGATCATATTGATACCTCACTCCGTATTTAATTTGAGTATCAAAATATGAAACGCCTCGGTTAGCTCCACTAATATCGCGGCCGAAAAAGAGCCTTTGTATTGGAGGCTGATTAAGGTCTGCTTGTGTTTGCCCTACTGGCACTACCCTTTTTTCTATCATATACATGATCGGTTCAGAAGCATGGATACTTTCTGAACTGTTCTCGTCGGCGCGATGAATATTTTGGAATTCGTTTTGCATGCCGTTGCGAAAACTAGCAATAACTGATAAAGCATTGGTGATGTTTATGGGTGTAAGACTAAAATTAAACCAATCAAATAGATTTTGGGCGAATGCATCTAAAGTACCGGGATCTTTAATAAAAGACACAGAAGGATTGAGTCCCGCGAAGCCATTCCAAAGGTAGGTAACTTGATTCTGGGCTGAACCGCCAAGCATTAACAGTTTATACAGTTGATCATAAACGGGATAACCTGGACCTCGTAGAAGATCATCTAGAACTGTCTCAATTTTTAAAACCAAATCAATGTTGGCGCTCTCTGCAATCAGTCGGTTGCCATCAGTATGATCATAAATTGTAAATGGAGCAAGAGTTTTTCCAGCAAATTTAAGCTGTGTCGGCTTGAGCGAGTATTGATCTAGTATGAGTAGCTCTAAACAAGTCAAAAAATTCTCAGCCCACTCTATTCCTAAAATCGATGACTTAAGTGCTTCGATTACTGATCCTTGAGCGCCGGCAGCTGACCATTGATTTTCATATGGAATAGTAATGTGATTATAGAAAGGATATGATTCAATTGCCAAAAGATCATCGGACGTCGAATCAAGGGTTCCGCGGTTGTCGCGAGGTATATTATTGAAGGTCTGAAGTACGTCCGATCCAATATCAGCTGACATAACCGCTACATTTTGAAATTGATTGTTCCACAAATCTATAGATACTTCGTTTGATGTGAGGACATCGACGTTATTGGCATAAAACTGCAAGAAACCCTGTGAGTTAGTTTGAGTCTCTAGTACGTTGGTATTGGGCAGGTTCCCTTCCAATAGGGCTCGATACTCAGCCTGGGACAAATTTGCTTCTGGTGTCGATGCTACGGAAAACATATTGCCGTAGGCCGGCTCAGGGGTGCCCTGGCCAATGTTATGAATAGCAATTTCTAAATGATAATAGTTAGGTAGCAATGTTTCGGGTACATTAGAAATAGCTGTTTCATAATCGGGATCTGTATCGAGAAAAGTATTATAAATAGAATTAATTGTAATGTTATAAGTGGTGTCTTCCATTGCTGGATCATAATGACGATAAGAAAACTTATGACTTAAGATAGGAGAGAATGGACCAAAAGACTGTTGATTCATTAACGGTCGGGTATTGGCGCTGGCCCCTGCCATTCGAGGATCTGTGGTTAGCAACCCGCCGTTACCATCTGGATCTGCAGTTGGGCTTAAATAAAAATACTTTGCGTAGTAAGGAATTCCAGCCCATGGGCCGCCGGCATCTTCCTGAGCTAAAAGATTATCTATAAGAGGATCATTTTGGGCGGCGGCGTTGACACTGTTCCAATCACTATCGTCAAATTGCACGGTGACTACGTGAGTTTGTGTCAACTGTGCATCAGCTCCAAGGTAATAATAGTAACTTTTATCTTGAATTTCCCCCGAGCCTGGAAAGAACGGGGATGCGAATGAGCTGCCGTTATGGGCAACACGCTCATCAACTATCAAATCACCGGCCGGATTAGTTCTAATAGTGGGAACATACCCCTGAGCGTCACGGAACTTATCTACCGATTTCCAATCACTGCGAATAAAAGGATGCTTTTGGTAAGGACCCGACATTCTTTCTGTTTGATTGAGTCCAAACAGCTCAGAATTAGAAGCTCTGTAGACCTTATAGCCTGAAGCCATTACTAATAACCTCCCGTAGTCGTGCTACTTGGAGTCTGAGTTACAGTCGGCGAGCTATCAGTCGTTGATGCTGTGGAAGATTTTGGGGCGGGAGAAGTAGACGTCATGGCATACTGGGACATAACACCTCCGCCGGCGGCCTTGGTGTTAAGGTTATCGCTAAATAGTTTATTAACACCTTTCTGTATCTGGTCCCAGTAATTTGAAAAGGCCTTGGTCCCCGCTTGCTCGACGTTTAGAATTGGTAAAGGAGCGTCTCCCAGTACAAACAACTGATCATAAGGATTTAATTCAAATTTGTTTTCAACATTAAGAATTTTGTTGGGGGCCGATAGCCGACAAAGAACAGTTACTTGAGAGTTTTTGAGCGTATCAAAAGAGGCGGGGTCCAAAATTTTCCAATTATCTCCTGTTCCGTAGGCATATTCTACCTTAACCACTGAGTTAAAGTTTACACTTTTTTCTAGAATATTTAAGTCTTTAAAGCTTTCAGGTGTTTTATCTATCTGCTCAAAGGCCAAAGACCCTGATATTAAGTTAGAGTTTACCACTTGAACTTGTCGAAAGTCAGTAGCATTCGTTTCTACTATATCTTTAAGCAAAGGATTGGTGGTAAAGTCCTTTTGTTTTTTCAAATCTTGTTTGAAACGAAGCGTAGAACTCCCGGACAAAGCGGTCAAGGCATCTAAATTATCTTGCGCAAACTCACTTGTGGAAGATATAAAATCAGCCGAGTCCAAAACTGAAATAGTCTTAGACGGTTCTGTAGCTCTTACATCCTTTAGTTTAACAAGTTGCGGCTCAAAAGATACTCCACTCAAGCCAAGTAAGTAATCAATTGAACTATTCGTAGCGCTTTTGATAAGCGGATTAGCTTTAAAGTTTTTGGATACAGTGCTCACGTTTTCATTAGCACTTAAAAGATCCAAAGATTTATCAAAGTCTATGGTGCTTCCGGCCTCAAAGGTAATGGTATTGGTACGAATTTGTGTTGGGGATAAATAACCATACGTGTTAATGCCGACAGAACCAGGGCTTGGGACATTATACTTTTCGACTTCTGCGTTAATTCGCTGCTGATATGTCTTATAGTCGAGGCGCCCAAGTCCCAAAGTGTTTACATTTATAGAATTGCCAAAATAGTCAAAGCCATTATGTTTGGTCAGGTTGTTATGGTAGTTTTCTTGAATATCCGAAACTATCTTGAGCTTACGCCTCAGAGCAGACGTTGTAGCTATTTTTGATCTAAAGCTTTGGTTTTGATGGATATTTCCTACGGTTTTGGGGAATACAATATCATACATCAGATTGATAAATTCTCCCAGGGTACGGTTAAAATATGCTAAAGATTCAGGAGTTGCAGAGTATGGGCTCGCAAAAACCAAAAGGTTACGAGCCACCAAAGTGTTCGGAATACCGTTAACTGCGGGGCCAAATACAAATTGTAATATAGAAATGTAATCACGAAGAGAAGCGCGCCAGGTATTATCCGAGTTCAACTCTTCTTGGTTACCAAGAGTGGCTGCTTCCACATCAAAGCCTTTTTTGCCATGGTTGTTAAGTTTAAGATCGTAAGATTGAGATATGGTGAGTTTGTCTTCTAGCTCCTGAATCATTTCGACTAGAACCAGCGAAGTGTTGTCGTTTAATTCAATTTCAATCTCATAATGATAGTAACCCTCAGACTCATCTTGAATCTGATTATCCCTGATTATGAGGGGCAACACTTCCAACGATTGACCTGTAGCAGCATCCGTACGTATTACTTGAACGGCGCCGTCTGCCAGTGTACCCACTAGTCTTCGGGAAGAATTAGTAGAATAGCACGCGGTGGGATGCTTCATTTCTGGTGTAAGATAATTGCTATAATTACTTACATCTACTTGATTTCTAAAGACTTTTATGTCCAGAAGGTCGACTGAGAGAAGTAGGCTGGCGGTGTTGTCGAATAAATATGACAACTGGCCTTGTTCTTTTACGTAACGAAGAAAGTTAAAATTGGTATGCACACGTACAGACCCATCCTTAGATCGGGAATAGTAAGTCTTTGTAAAGTATTGCTGTATTGTGGAACTAGGTTTTGACCGAGCTGAAATTAGATCATTAACTTTATTAGTTCTGTAATCTTTGATAGTTTGATTGGGAACAGACGTAGCGGAGACGCGAGGGTGGGGCCGGTCTACATGATAGGCTTCAGCCATTAAACCCTTGTTAGGGTGGGCATGAACGGGGCCGGCCCATACATCCCCGATACTCCCGTAACCCGGAACAGTTTCCAATAGCTTATAAATGGTAGAGTTGCGTACTATGGTGCCGTTTCGAACTACGCCTTCAAGGATTGGTCGACCCAATTGAAAAGGAAGGTCTTGAAGGGTCAGGTTATTGGGGGTTTGAGAGTCTTGGGTGTGAACTATTTCGCTAGTAAAACATAACAATGAAAGGTGAGGAAGAGGGCCCGATGATTGAATATCGATGGGGACTTCTATAGTTAAGGAATACAAAGGAGAAGATGTCTGTTCATTATAATATAAGAGGGAGCCATTTTTCGAAAGATTGTCGACCTTAATATTGTTAACAATCGCTGCGGGCATATCTGGTTCATAAACATATCGGCGCAGCATTGGATCTCGTAAAAGATATTTTTCCTCTTGTTGATTTACAATGGCCGATACATTAAGGTTAAATCCCTGATTGTAATCTTTTTGAGAGGTCTGGACTACCACTTTAACAAGTAACTTAAATGTTTGTAATTGTTCCTCAATTTGCTCTACTGGAAGTATATTGACTTCTTTTACAAGCGCTGTAGGGAGAGACGTACTATAGACACCGGGGGAAACGTTCAGCATTTACTCGCAAGGCTCCTCGTTGTCAGAAGTGTATAGATCACGTGTAAGTTGAGTACGAGCGACACTTCCGCGGAGAGTGCTTTGAGGGATCTGGAGTCTCTGAATAACTTCCTCTGGCATTTCTGTGTCCATAAGGATATTAGCAAAAAATTCTACCTTTTGATCGTTTAAATCAACATCAAGACTTTCATCAGTCATAAAAATCTTGCGAGAATAGGTGCCATCGGAACCCGATAGAAATACTTCTATCTCAAAATTTTCTTTTAGATTATTGGTATTGTGCTCAACTATATCAAGAACCAGATAGTTTTCCTGTAAATAGAGGGCTACGCCACCTTCATTATATTCGGTAAGGCGCTCAATTTTGCCATCGCGCTGGCCAGTAAAATCATCAAGCTCATTGTCGGTGGAATAAAACGATTGATAGTCAATATTTATATCGAGCTGTGGAATATTTCTTACGATGCCGTCTGCTAGGCCGGTGTTGCTAGCTGTTAAGTTAACAGTTTGATAAGATTGACTAGATGTGATAGCGCCTTCAAGAGCATTAACATGCCACGCTGGGGCATATTCTGTTTTTAAATCACTCGTGCCTAGCGGATCGGAGCCAAGAAAAAACTTTTGAGCAAATTGTGGGGATTCGTGAAATGGTGTCACAAATTGTATAGAGTTTTCTGTAATAAGGTAGTCGCCATCGGCGGTCCCTTGGAGATCATTGCTTACATCATTAAGAAACTGCTGCACCCTAGTCTCGGCGCCGGTAGTAGTTTTCTGAGGTTTCAGCGTTGGCGTCTCGAAACGGATTCGGCGGTCGGCTGCATTTTGTATCTCTGCATAACCAGCGGCTTCGGTATTATACAAGATATCATCATCATAAAAAGCATAGTAAACCGGCTTGAGCAAGCCCAATTCTAGTTTTTTCTTTCCATATTCAGTCAGTTTAAACTCTAAAACTTCTTCTTTTTTATCAAAAAAACTCATTCTGTATCACCCGACGTATACCTTACTGTCTCGTCAACCTTAACTAGTTCCACCAATGAGAAGTAATCATACGGCCAATTATATGAGTAAGCTCCAGTCCGCTTCTTAAATGGGGAAACATCGTCAGATACTAATCGGCGCCGAACAATTTCAAAATCCTTTAGTGCTCTTTTCTTAACTTTAAAGATCATCCAGCGAATTTCATCCGATTGGTCATATAGCGAGTCCACAAGTTCCTTCTCTTCGATAACCACTTCTTCTTGAGTAAATTTTTCTCCAATATCTGGGGGTAAATTCTGCCACATGTCGGTAATATCAGTTTGAGTTACAGCTGTCGAGAATTCAAATACATACATTAAAATTGGATCAACTGTGTTGTGGGTTACAAAGTCAAATTTAGGGGGAAAAATATATTTCTTTAGCGCTGGAGTCAACTTATCATAATGGGGATTTGCTGGATCGAGCTTGAAAAAGTCGCGGCGATTTTCGGAAGTCTTATATGGAATGGCCACAATAGCTTCTTCAAGAAGGTTTTCTTCTTTCAAGGCTCCTACTCTTTGTTCTGAATCTGTATCAAACCCCACGATATCCGCTAGCGACTCAGTTCCGGGAAGGGCCCCTCTACCAATGCGTAAGAACACTCCTTCATTACTGTTTTGCGGCTGGGATCCATACTGATGCCATATGCCATTAATTTTAATATCGGCAGAACTTGATAGGCCGGTGGCGGGGTGACTACCGGAAGGTTGTGTATAGGAGACGTTAGCAAAATTCAAAATCGGCGTTTCAAACTTTGACTGGATTAACCAGGTCCTCTTTTGCTCAACGGTTCCTGGAGGTACCTGGGCGAAGAAATCTGTGAGATTAATTCTATCATCAATAGTCATATCAAGTGCTTCCAGGCGATCGGTCACGGGATAATTTGTCTTATATGTAATGGTAGAGTTAGCAAAAATCTCTTCCAAGGTGGGCTGGCCGGTACGTGGAGCAGTAAACGTAAATTCGGCGGAGGAGATGCCATGATAGTAAGAGGGGACAACATGATTAAAACATGCCTTTTGGGTTGGGTTAGATGAAGTTGCTAGCCCCTGACCAAGTGGATAACCAAAAGCTGATTCTCGTCCATACAGATCAAATGTATTTCGGTCTGCATTATTAGCGTTATCTCGGGTTCTCTGAAGATAGACTTTCATCATATATTGAGAACCACTAGTGACTGATCTAAACTGGTCTTCCCGTACGGATTGTAAATTAGCGAATCCGGGGGTAAAGAAATTAGTTGTTGCGCACAAGAAATTATCGAGTGCCAATTTATAAAGGACCCGGCCATTGTTGAGCTTAACGCCATCGGTGCCAAGTGAAACCCCATTCGCCCTATTCGGGAGTGCGTTATGTTTTTCGTCTACTCCGGTATCATAGAAAGCGCCAGAGCCTGTGAGAACTGTACCGCCGAAATAGAGTAAAGGCTCCTGAATGGCCTCAAACGGAATCTTTTGAACGAGATAGCCTGCATTTTCGCCAATGGTCGGATCGTTGTCTCTCGGGTTGAGCATCACTCCATATTGGACTGTGCCTTCGGGTAGGTCTGTTGCCGATCCGGTAACTGCTGGTACCCGACTGGTTTGTTGGATCTCGCGCGAATCAGAATCTGTATTGACTAATACATAGTTTCCTACAGCTAGGCCCGATTTAATGGTATTATGTAAAACTCCCGGCGCAACGAGCGGCTCCAAAAAGGCCCGAAGAACCATAGGTCGGCTGGTATCCGATGTGACAAAAGTCTCGGACATCTGAAGATAAGAACCATAAGACTGTGATAACAGGCTGGCTAGCTCTTGGGTTCGCTCAGCCGGATAGAATCCCTTGTAGGGCAGGAATTTTAATAATGCATTACAACGTAACGATATTTTATCTCGTTGAATTTTGAGATCTCCCGATCTCTTATCTGCTAACGAATCATCAACAACTGTAAAATACTTAAGAAAATCTGAATTGGTGTACGTTTTAAAGAAATCTGTTTGGGAGCTATCAGAGATAGCGGCACCCGTAAGATTAAAAATATTGTCTACATCCGCTAGAAAATCACCGGACTTGTTTTCGACGTAGGTCTGCATCAACTCACTTATGCGGAATTCAGGAACGATAGAATAGTCTTTTCCAACTAAAGCAATCTTCTCACTGTAATTTAGATAATCTTCATAGGGTTGCTTATTGGCTTGAGTG
>Ga0255385_10146_pt1 | contig 10616 bp, 9 predicted proteins | sample ANMaggSeSYBR01G3_FD_182103 | JGI IMG/M metagenome (GOLD analysis project Ga0255385, IMG submission 182103) | Sediment cell enrichment communities from methane seep in Santa Monica Basin, California, United Staets - ANME aggregate JGI... | ecosystem: Environmental > Aquatic > Marine > Cold seeps >...
CTGCTTTCAATAATACCGGAGACTATGTATACAGCATTCGGAGCCAAATATTCATTAACGTCTCCATTAAGCCTTATTACAATGTCGGCAATAATGTTGGCGAGTATCAAATCATACTTCTTCTTATCCGCATTTTGCAGCAAGTCTGATTTTCTGGCCTGCAGAATATCTATACCGTTTGAAAGCGCATTTTCTTTTGTTACCTTCACGCTGACGCTGTCGTAGTCAAGCGCAAGCACCTCTTTTGCGCCAAGCTTTGCGCACGCCATACCGAGTATGCCCGACCCGCAGCCAACATCTAAAACAGACATATCTTTTTGCATGTATTTTTGTATGAGCTCTAGACACATTTTTGTTGTCTCATGAGTACCCGAACCAAACGCCATTCCGGGATCCAGCTCTATAACGATATCGTTATTTTTGCTTTTATGCTTTTCCCAAGTAGGTTTGATTATTATGTTCTTTGCCGCTCTAAACGTAGTGAAATGCTTTTTAAAGTTCGCATTCCAGTCCGTGTCTTGCACCTTGTTTACGCTTATCTCCAAAGAGCCTGTATCAAACTCAGCAGCATATTTCAGCGATTCTAAGCGTCCTTCAATATACTTCAACGTCTTTTCAAACTCCTGCTCGCCGTAATACGCTTTTACCAGCATCGCCTCGGCTGCGGGTAAAGGCTCTGCGTATTCGTCATGCCTTGCGGCGGGGACATCTCCGCCTGCAATCTATACTCCACCGGCACCGGCGTCCAGCAATATTGATGATACTAAATCACCAGCCTGTTCTGTGGTGTTGATACAAACCTGATTCCAATCCATTTCTACTTTCCTTTAACTCTTTCAAAAAAGCTTTTGTTCTTGTCTTTAGTCATGGTATCAAATTCCCTGAGTGCTGCCTTCTGCTTTTCGCTTAGTTTTTTGGGTGTTTCTACTTTCACTTTTATATAAAGGCTGCCTTTTCGAGTCGACCTTAAATGAACAATTCCTTTATCCTTAAGCCTGAATACAGTTCCGCTTTGTGTTCCTTCGCCCATCTTATACTTTGCTTTTCCATCAAGTGTCGGTACAACAAGCTCAGCCCCCAGCGCCGCTTGGACAAATGATACAGGCATTTCCAGATAAAGATCATATCCCTCTCTGACAAAAAACTTGTGAGGCTGTACATAAACATAAATCTGCAAATCTCCTGCCGGACCTCTTCGCTGGCCTGCTCCGCCTTCGCCTCTAAGCGTGATTATCTGTGCGTTGTCAATTCCCGCCGGTATGTTCACTTTTAACTTCTTAAGTTTCTTTAAAGTTCCGCGCCCGCCGCACTCGGTACATTGATCTTTTATCTTTGTTCCTTTTCCTCCGCAGTCGGGGCAGTCAACAACATTTACAAAACTGCCAAACGCAGAATTTCTTTGCTGCCTTATCTGTCCGCTTCCTCCGCAAGTTGTACACGTTCTTGCCTGCGTGCCTTTTTTCGCGCCGCTGCCGCTGCACACATCACAAACATCCTCCTTATTCAGATGCACTTCTTTGGTTATCCCAAAGGCTGCTTCCTTAAATGTTATACGAAGCTCCATCCTCAAATCAACTCCGCGCACAGGCCCGTTTTTCGGGCGCGAAGATCCCCCAAAGAATGAATCGAATATGTCACCAAAGCCGCCCGTAAAATCTTCGAAACCGCCAAAGCCGCCCGCGCCGCGTTGTGCACCGGCACTTGTATCAAAAGCCGCATGCCCAAAACTGTCATACTGCTGCCTTTTCTTCTCGTCGCTCAAAACTTCGTACGCTTCGCTTGCCTGCCTGAACTTTTTCGAAGAATCCTTTTTGTTATCATTAACATCGGGATGATACTGCTTTGCAAGTTTTCTATACGCTTTTTTTATTTCGTCATTTGACGCATCTTTAGCTACCTCTAGAACTTCATAAAAGTCTTTCTTCTCTGCCAAAACATCAGCACCGCCTAAACAATTAATTTACGCCCTAAAAGCCAAAGCGGTTATCGCTCTGGCTTTTATTAGCTTATGTACCTCTTCTATACTATTCTTTCTTATCGTCTTTCTTTTCGTCGTCCTTATCTTCATCCACAACTTCGTAATCCGCATCTACTACATCATCTTCGTCGCCGCCTTCGGCTGCGCCTGCGTCAGCTGCTGCTGCCCCTGCGGCGTTTGTCTCTGCGTCTGCCTGCTGATAAACCTTGCCGAAGACTTCGTATGATACTTCCGAAAGCTTATCCGTAGCTTCTTTAATAATATCCGTATCATCTCCTGCAATCGCGGTCTTTATGTTTTCAATTTCTGCTTCAATCTTGCTCTTATCGTCGGCCTCAACCTTTTCACCTAGGTCTTTTAGTGTCTTTTCCGTCTGGAATACAATCGCATCGGCGTTGTTTCTTATCTCTACTTTTTCTTTTTCTATTTTATCTTCTTCTGCAAATTTCTCTGCGTCTTTAACCGCCTTGTCGATATCTTCGTCAGACAGGTTTGTTGAAGCAGTGATTGTAACCTTCTGCTCGTTACCCGTACCATGATCCTTTGCCGAAACGTGTACAATACCGTCTGCGTCAATGTCAAATGTAACTTCTATCTGCGGTACTCCCCTTGGTGCCGGCGGAATGCCCGTAAGGGTAAACCTTCCAAGAGTCTTATTATGAGAAGCCATCTCTCGCTCGCCCTGCAGAACATGAATTTCTACGCTCGGCTGTCCGTCCGCAGCTGTTGAGAAAGTCTGGCTCTTCTTTGTCGGAATCGTTGTGTTTCTGTCAATCAGTCTTGTGCATACGCCGCCGAGAGTCTCAATCCCAAGAGACAATGGTGTTACGTCAAGGAGCACAACATCGTTTACGTCTCCGCCGATTACGCCGGCCTGTATGGCCGCGCCTATAGCGACACACTCATCAGGATTTATTCCCTTATAAGGGTCTTTGCCTGTGATAGACTTAACTTTGTCCTGAACAGCCGGAGTTCTTGTAGAACCGCCGACTAGTATGACTCTTGAGAGGTCTGCCGAGGTTACTCCCGCATCTTTCATCGCCTTGCTCGTAGGCCCTGCGGTTTTTTCTACCAGGTCTGCAGTCAGCTCATCAAACTTTGCTCTTGTAATGGTCATATCAAGATGCTTAGGCCCTGATGCGTCCGCTGTAATAAACGGCAGGTTGATGTTTGCCTGCAGCACTCCGGAAAGCTCTATCTTTGCTTTTTCTGCAGCTTCTTTTATTCTCTGCATAGCCATCTTATCTTTTGATATATCAATACCCTGCGTCTTCTTAAACTCTGCTACGATATATTTCATGACTTTTTCGTCAAAATCATCACCGCCGAGACGGTTGTTTCCGTTTGTGGCAAGCACTTCAAAAACGCCATCGCCAATCTCGAGTATGGAAACATCAAAAGTTCCGCCGCCAAGGTCAAAAATGAGTATCTTCTGATCGCCGTCTTTATCAAGACCGTATGCAAGGGACGCCGCTGTCGGCTCGTTGATTATCCGAAGCACATTCAGCCCCGCAATCTTCCCTGCATCTTTTGTTGCCTGCCGCTGACTGTCTGTAAAGTAAGCGGGTGTTGTAATTACCGCATCAGTTACAGTCTCACCGAGATAACCTTCTGCATCCGTCTTCAGCTTTTGCAGTATCATCGCAGAAATTTCCTGCGGTGAATAGTCTTTACCGTCTATGTGCACCTTTCTGTTCGTACCCATATCTCTTTTTATAGAACTTATTGTTCTATCAGGATTTGTAATTGCCTGGTTTTTTGCAATCTTTCCTGCCAGCCTTTCTCCTTCTTTTGTAAACGCAACAACAGAAGGAGTTGTTCTGCTTCCTTCAGCGTTCGCGATAACGGTCGGCTCTCCGCCTTCCATAATAGCAACACACGAGTTAGTTGTTCCTAAATCAATACCAATTATTTTACCCATTAAAATTTCCTCCTTATATAAAAATATATTATTTACTTACTATTACCATGCTGTGTCTGAGTATTTTATCTCCCAGCATATAACCTTTCTGTACTACTGTCACTACGGTATTTGTTTCTATTCCCTCTTCTGCCGGTGCCTGGTGTATGGCCTGATGCAGATTAGGGTCAAACACTTCGCCAAGCGCGAATATCTCTTTTATATCCATGGCTTCAAAAATATCCATAAGCTGTTTGTAAACCATGGACACTCCCGTTGCAAAAGCATCGTCCTCTTGATCTTCAACATGTCCGAGCGCCCGTTCGAAGTTATCAATTACGGGCAATATCTTTTCTATCGCATCGCAAACGCCAATCTTTACTGCCATTGACGCGGCCGTTTGTGTCCTCTTTTTAAAGTTATTAAACTCGCTAAACGTTCTCTGATAGCTGTCTTTAAACGAATCCCGTTCTTCTTCCGTTTTTGCGAGCGCTTTTTCAAGCTTAGCTATCTTGCGGCTCTGCTCGCTTTTCTTCGCTTGCTTCTTCTCTTTTATTTCGTCCAGAGTCTCATCTTTAAACTCGTCTTTTATTTCATCTTTTACATCTTGCGGCGCCGCGTCCTCACATCTTTGTGCGTTCTCCTCCGGCTTTGAGTGCAGGGTCGTCTCTTTTCCCCCGGTGCTCTCACTCATATACATTTCACCACCTTTTCTAATCATCATCCAATTCTATAAAATTTAACAGTATACTGTTTAAACTGCTGCTTACGTGCCCTAAGATAGACACTACTTTTGCGTAATCCATGCGCGTGGGGCCGATAACCCCGAACGACCCTAATGTCTTGCCGCCAATTTTATATGTCGCTGTCACAACGCTCATGTCAAAAAGCTCGCTAGCATCGTTCTCTTGCCCTATTGTTACAGAAAACTCAAGGTTTGTTGCTTTTTTCATCATGTCATAAAGCATATCTTTTGTCTCGAGCACTGAAATGAATTTTTTTGCCTTTTCTACGCTCATATATTCAGGATAATCAATTACGTTTTGTGTGCCTCCAAGTACAATTCCTCTTCTGCCATGCGGCTCTACACTAGTTTCAATTGCATTTAATATATCTGCAGCAAACTCGCTGTTTGCGCTTGCGTTTTCTTTCAGGCAGCACTCTAAATCTATTTCTGCCTCTTCCAGCGTCTTTCCCGCAAGGTTGTCTGTCAAAAGATTAGAAAGCATTTCCATATAGTCTGGTGTTATACCGCCGGGGACAGAGATAACTGTGTCTTTAACCAAACCTGCCGTTGTAACGAGCAGAAGTATTGCCTTGTGCTCGGTTATTTTCACCATCTGTATCCGCTTAATCATAGACTTTTTCAGCTGCGGCCGAAGTACCATAGAAATATGATGCGTTGTGTCGGACAACACCTGTGCCGCCCTTTCCATAACCTGCTCAATTTCTGCCATTTTTTCTTCAAAATAGCCCTTTATTCTAGTCGCTTCTGCGGCGTTCAGCTTAACAACTTTCATCAGCCTGTCCACATAAAATCGGTAAGCCCTATGCGAAGGTATGCGCCCGGCCGAGGTATGAGGCTGCTCTAAAAACCCGAGTTCTTCAAGATCCGACATTTCGTTTCTTATTGTCGCAGAGCTCAGCTCTATTCCATGTTTTTTTGAAATTGTCCTTGACCCAATCGGAAGTCCGGTCATTATGTAATCATCTATGACTGCTTTTAATATCCCGAGCTTCCTTTCGTTTAAGTCCATTCTCTCCACCCCTTATGGTTTGTTAGCACTCAATCCTGTCGAGTGCTAACATCATGGTATAAAAATAACACTTATTAACTCTAAAGTCAATACTATTGCCTCATATTCATAATTTTTTCATAAATTCGGCAATACAAGTATTTTGTAAATCAAAACCTCTCAGCGTTGGGTAAATTCCGTTTTCGTCCCGCGTAATAAGCCCGGCTTTTAACGCAGCCTCTATGGGCTCTTCGAATATCTTTTCAAAATCGCAGCCAAAGCGCTCATTAAAATCTTTAAAGCTTATACCCTTCTTTAGGCGCAGTCGCAGCATTAAATACTCATTTTTCTCGTCAAGGCTGGAAAGGCTTATCGTTTGCGCTGCCGGTCGTTTACCTTTGCTGATCAATTTAAAATAATCGTTTATGACTTCTGTGTTAGAAGACCTTACTTTTTTGCTTTGCGCCGTGAAAGAATGTGCCGCAGCTCCAAGCCCCAAATACTCATCGCCATTCCAATACTTTAGATTGTGCAGGCACTCAAAACCGGCCTTTGCAAAGTTGGACGTTTCATAATGGTCGTAGCCGGCAGACGCAAGCAATTTTACTGCGCTGTGATACATTTGCCTGTCCGTGTCCTCGTCAGCTCCGGCAAAATCGCAGGCCAGCTTTGTCCCCGGCTCCAGTTTCAGCGCATAAGCCGAGATATGCTGCAATGATAAATCTATCAAATTTTGAATCGTCTCAATAAAACTCTTTATCGATTGCCCGGGCAAAGCAAATATGGTATCCACGCTGATGTTGCTAAAATAGCTTTTTGCAATATTAATCGCTTCTAAAAACATCTCGTAAGTGTGGCGGCGGCCAATGCGCTTTAGTATATCGTTATCGTGTGTCTGCAAGCCCATGCTAAGCCGATTTATACCGCACGCTGCAAAACCTTCAATTTTTTGTGCATTCAGTGTTTCCGGGTTTGCTTCTATCGTTATTTCTTTTGCCTCAATATTGCATACGTCTTTCAGCCCGCAAAGCAGTCTTTTTATTTGCAGCGGAGAAAAAAGCGACGGCGTACCACCGCCTATAAATATCGTATCTACAATTTTGCTGTTAAGATAGTTTTGATATAGCAGCGCTTCTGATATTAGTGCATCAATATATTGGTTAAAGCAATCTTCCATGTTTGGGAAAGATATGAAATCGCAGTAATAGCACTTGGCGCTGCAAAAAGGTATGTGAATGTATAATCCTAATTTTTTCATCAGTCCATCTTAAGCACAGACATAAACGCCTCTGAAGGTACTTGTACGCTGCCAATTTGACGCATACGTTTCTTCCCTTTTTTCTGCTTTTCAAGCAGTTTTTTCTTTCTCGTTATGTCTCCGCCGTAGCATTTTGACAACACGTCTTTTCGCATCGCCTTTACCGTCTCTCTGGCAATAATCTTTCCGCCGATTGCCGCCTGAATAGGAATTTCAAACATCTGTCTGGGGATCGCATCTTTCAGCTTTTCTGCTATGCTTCTGCCTCTGGCATACGCCTTATCCCTGTGTACAACGATGGACAAAGCATCACACATATCGCTGTTTAGCAGCATATCAAGACGCACTAAATCGCTTTTTTTATAGCCTTTCAGCTCGTAATCCAGCGAAGCGTATCCTCTTGTTTTAGACTTAAGCATGTCGAAGAAATCATATATTATTTCGTTTAAAGGAAGCTCGTAATGAATGAGCACTCTCGTATCTTCAATATATTCCATAGTCTTAAAACTGCCTCTTTTTCCCTGGCAAATTTCCATTACCGCGCCTACATATTCATCCGGTGTCATAATAGTCGCCTCTACCATAGGCTCTTCCATATAATCTATCGAAGTAACGGGAGGCAGGCTGGTTGGGTTTTCTATAATTAAAGTTTCTCCTGTAACTATAATAACATGATAGCTTACGCTGGGTGCGGTTGTGACGAGATCTAAATCAAACTCTCTCTCAAGACGCTCTTGTATAATCTCCATATGCAGCAGCCCTAAAAAACCGCATCTGAAACCAAACCCCAGCGCAACAGATGTCTCTGGCTCATAAATCAGCGATGCATCATTTAATTCCAGCTTCGCAAGCGCATCGCGCAAATCTTCATATCTTGCTCCGTCTGCGGTATATATTCCGCAAAACACCATTGGAGTAACTTCCTTATATCCGGGCAGAGCTTGCTCTGCCGGGTTTTGCGCATTCGTTATGGTATCGCCAACCTTTGTATCCGAAACATTTTTAACGCTTGCGGCGATATATCCAACCTCTCCTGCAGTAAGCGAAGGCATTGGTATCGGCATCGGCGAAAACAGACCAACTTCTGTCACTTCAAATTTTTTCCCTGCAGCCATAAGCAATATCTCGTCGCCCGGAGCTACGCTGCCTTCTTTTATCCGAACGTAGCTTATAGCGCCTTTGTAGTTATCGTAAAAAGAATCAAAAATCAACGCTTTCAGAGGCTTGTCCTTATCGCCTTTCGGTGCCGGAAGGTATTCTATCACTGCTTTTAGTACATCCTCTATACCAAACCCCTCCTTTGCGCTTATTCTTGGCGCATAAGAGGTATCCAGCCCAAGCACATCCTCTATTTCTTTGCATACCTCATCCGGCCGCGCAGAAGGCAAATCTATTTTGTTTATAACAGGCAAAATTTCTAAATCGTTATCCATTGCGAGATATACATTGGCAAGTGTCTGCGCTTCTATACCCTGGCTTGCATCAACAACAAGAATTGCGCCCTCACAAGCCGCCATGCTTCGGGAAACCTCGTATGTAAAATCCACATGCCCCGGTGTGTCTATAAGATTAAGCGTATACTCGCCTGTTCCGTGCTCATAAAACATGCGTACGGCCTGTGCTTTGATTGTTATGCCTCTTTCCTGCTCAAGCTCCATCGTGTCAAGTATCTGCTCACGCATGTCGCGTTTTTGTATCGTATGCGTAGTCTCAATAAGCCTGTCTGCAAGCGTAGATTTTCCGTGGTCTATGTGTGCAATAATGCAAAAATTTCTGAATCTGTCCATGCCGGATAACATATATTTATTAATCCTCCGTTTTAGTCTAGCACTATCATATATAAAACGCCTTATAAAAGCAATCAGTTATTGGTAATGTCCATCTATATAGTGTATTATAATAACAATATATTTGGAGGTACAGCATGAACGATATTAAAAACGTTATTGATTCTTTAAATAACAGCGGCTTTCGGGCGGTATACGCAAAAGACGCAGACGAAGCGGTAGAGCATGTTCTTTCCATCATCACAAAGATGAACACCGTTGGCGTCGGCGGAAGTGTGACACTGAATGAGACCGGTGTGCTTGATGCTCTTCTGCTCAGAGGCAACAAAATATTTTCCGGCACCATTGCAAAAAAACTCGGGCAGGATAAGGAAAAAGCCAGGCAGGACGGTATGAGCGCCGATGTATATCTGTCATCGACTAATGCAGTTACATCCGAAGGCGATTTAATAAATATAGACGCGGTCGGCAACAGAACGGCAGCTATGTTTTACGGTCCGAAAAAAGTTGTCATTGTTGCCGGCAAAAACAAGATTACCGACAATCCGATGACAGCCGTTACAAGAATTAAAAAAATCGCCTGCCCGCAAAATGCGCGGAGACTTAACTTAAATACTCCTTGCGCCGTAACGGGCGAATGCGAAGATTGCTCGAGTTCCGACCGCATGTGCAATGTAACCACACGGATACAGCAGCCTACGCGCGGAAAAGAGATACACGTTATATTAATAGACGGCGACTTCGGTTATTAAACCCTGCGGTTATCAACCGAGAGCTACATCAAGACCCATCATGACGGCAAAACCTATCATTGCGCCAAGCGTCAGTTTGCCGTCTACTACGCCGTGCCCTGTGCTGCCTCCGGGTATCAGCGCATCTATCACGACATATATCATTGCACCCGCAGCAAACGCCAGTGCATAAGGCAGCATTGGGCGAATTAATATTACCAAAAGTGCGCCCGCCACACCGGCAATCGGCTCAACTGCTCCCGAAAGCTGTCCCCAAAAAAAGGCTCTCCCCTTTGGCATACCATCATGCATCAACGGTACGGCAACGGCGGTACCTTCGGGAAAGTTTTGTATTCCTATACCAATTGCCAGCATTATCGCACCAACGAGAGTTGCTCCGCTTATTCCTGCCGCAACAGCTCCAAATGCGACGCCTACCGCCAATCCTTCCGGAATATTATGTATGGTTATCGACAAAACCAGCAATATTGTTCTTCTTTTTCCATGGTCTATATTTTTCGAAAATGTAAGCTTTTTAATATAAACGTCACTAAGTTTTAAGAACAGCCCGCCTAGCAAAAATCCGCTGGTAGCCGCAAGCCAAGGCACACTCTCCATTTCTTCTGAAAGCGATACTGCCGGTGACAGCAGCGAGAAAAAACTTGCCGCTACCATAACTCCCGCAGCGAAGCCAAGCATCAAGTTTAATACATTTTTTTTGATTTTTTTGAAAAAAAGCGCAGGCAATGCTCCAAGCGCAGTTATCAGCCAGGTAAAACATGTTGCAATTAAAGCCTGGATTACGGCAGGCTGATTTGAAAACCATTCCATATAAAAAAGCACCTCATGATTTTTATATGCTCACAAGGCGCTATTAGTGCAAATTTTATTGCTGCTATATACTTAATATATCTTTGGCAATCTGCTCTTTTAATTCAGATACATCCCTAAACTTTTTCTCATCCCGTATTCGCTTATTAAAAAATACAGTTATCTTTTTATCATATAGGTCTTTTGACAGCGACGGAATGTGTATCTCTATCGTTTGTCGGTTATCTTCCGAAACAGTAGGATTTACGCCGATATTGCATAAGCCGTTATACACATCCTTGCCAACGGCAACGTCAACGCTGTACACTCCGCCAAGCGGTATAATCTTTTCCTTTGCAGGCTTTATATTTGCTGTCGGATATCCAATGCTTTTACCTATTCCTCTGCCTTTTTGC
>Ga0255385_10147_pt1 | contig 10606 bp, 4 predicted proteins | sample ANMaggSeSYBR01G3_FD_182103 | JGI IMG/M metagenome (GOLD analysis project Ga0255385, IMG submission 182103) | Sediment cell enrichment communities from methane seep in Santa Monica Basin, California, United Staets - ANME aggregate JGI... | ecosystem: Environmental > Aquatic > Marine > Cold seeps >...
TGGATTTCCAGCCCAAACCAATATTTTATCACCTTCATTACTATTAACTGAAACTAAATTGTTATTTGTTTCCACTTCTAAAATCTTGTCAAAAATAGCAATGCAATCCACACTTCCTTCCCTTCTTGTCCCAAGATGTGATCTGTCAAAAGGATTGGTTTTAACCGGGAGGTATAGTTTGTTATTCACTACTTCAGGTAATAATTCCATATGATGCCACAAGCTTACATAGTGCTTGTCAGTATTTCGGTTTACCCTGAACAGAGGTTCAGAAAACCCTTCCGGGATAAGACTGAGAACTGTGTAGATAGTTTTATATTCTGATGGAAATTCATTCACCCAGATATTATCCTTCAGGGTTGGGATCAAAGGTTTCCATTCATTGCTATTAAAGGCTTTTGTGTTTTCTCTTAAGTTTTTAACAGCTTTTCCAAGATAGGCCAATTCTTCTTCCATCCAATCAGGCCGGCCAGGTGCAAAGGTATTTAGTTCTATCCCATATCCATTAAAGAGTGAAATGGCCACTTCCCGATGAATCCTTCCCAGGCTCAACTGGCAAACCCTGAAGATGGCAAAATCGGGCTTGATCAGTTTATTCAGGTTTAAGGGTGGCGGCATGTAGATGGCATCATGTACCCTCCCTGTAATTATTCCGGGCATGTCTTTCGGAACAGCCATTCCTTCGGAATACATGATCACACCAGGCTTGATGCTGTCTGCAGCATGTTGTAAATCCCGGCTTGAACTGCCCTTGCAATCCAGAACAACACCATCAGCATCTACAGCTTCAATGAGCTTTGCCATTCCTTTGTATGGATCTTCTTTCCGTGTGCTCTGATCCCAGGGATTGTAGGCAATGAAAAACTTCGTTCCATTTTCTTTAGCCCATAAAGAGAGTTCTTTGAGTTTTGAAAGCCCTCCCGGAAGATCAGCATATAAATCCCATTGATTGCGTTGGTCAACACCCAAAGTCGGCCAGGTCGGCCATATTCCGAATACATCATATCCACCGAAAAGGTTTTCTCCATTTTCTAAAAAGTCTTTGAAATGATACCCGCCTTTTCTATCATCGTAGAACTCATGGTCCCAGGCAAATAGAAGTGTCATCAGGTATTGATTTCTGATCCAGCTCAGATCTTCCCGTTTGTACAGGGAATCATTAAAGTTTTCCAGGTCGAAAAGGTAATTATCCTGAAACATCAATTTGAGGCCGTTTTGCCATTCACCTTTATATTCATCGATAAAGATTTCATAATTAACTGATCCCACCGGATAGAGATAAGTTTTGTACCTAAGCTTTTCCCCGTTTTCAACTTCTTTTCGGCGGGCAATGGCACAAAGTGAAATATCATCAGACAACTGCATGGCTCCATAACCTATTTCCCAGGCATTATCAGGAAGAATAACGCCGATGGGTTCTTTGCCTTTCCTGAAAAGTTTTGTCCGGGCTAAATTCCAGGGACCGGTTCCGGTAATATAATCATCTGTATTATTTTGCCCGAAAGGAACCATATTTTCAATAATGACAGTATCTTTCGATATATTGGTTATTGAAACCGTTATCTTGATCCCACTTGTAAAGTTGGTATCTGTTTCAAATGTGAAAGTAAGGTCATCGTAAAAATAAAAGTTGGCCGAATCGGTATGAATAAAATTATCGTCAATGGTAGTTATTAAATCATCATTGCTTAATATTGAAAATAGCGGAAGCTCTTTTTCTAATCCAATGGTATCAATATCTCTGCTGATAAAAGTTAAGAGCTTTGCCTTGTTGACAGAATCACATATCAATTGCTGTGACTGGACGATTCCTGAAAAAACACAACATAGTGTTATTATTGTAATGAGCTGAATAAAATTGGACTTCATGATCAATAAACCTTTTCGATAAAGATATGAATTATTTGTCATACACAAAGTGAAATCAATTCCGTAAGATAGTTTGTTTGTAAATATTAATCACTTGACTTAATCATTACTGCAAAATACTATCCAGTACAGGAAAAGGGAATTTCTCTGATGGTGTTCTGGATGTCTTTATAATCTCATTGATTTGTTGAATAACTTCTGGATATTCAGGTGCAACGTTTTGTTGTTCGGCAACATCAATTTCCAGATCATAAAGTTCAATAGGATTATCCGGATTCTTTAATAACCCTTTCCCAATTGCTTTCCATTTACCCATTCTAACAGCAACCTGTCCGCCATATGAGGGAAACTCCCAATATAAATAGTTATGCATTTCCTGGTTATCCTGTCTAATTAAAGTTGGGTAAAAGCTTAATCCATCAATATCATTTCCGGTTTTAAGTTCGGAAATTTCAGTTATTGTTGGTAAAATGTCCTGAAAAGCTCCAATATGATCTGACACAGAACCTGGTTCTATTTTACCCGGCCACCAAACCACCAATGGAACCCTGATCCCACCTTCATTCAAACTTCCTTTCAATCCTGAAAAAGGTTTATTGCTCTCAAAAAACTCTGAATCCGAACCACCAATTCGGTTATAGGTAGGGCCATTATCGCTGGTAAATAAAACGATGGTGTTTTTATCCTGATGGTTTTTCTTAAGAAATTGGATGATCTTTCCTATTTCCCTGTCCATACGGGTGATCATTCCTGCATAAGCTGCCTTCGGATATGGATGGGGCAAATAACCCTTATTACCAACGTAAGGTGAATCAGGGATGATTCTTTTATACTCTTCTAATGATGGCTCGTCTTCAGGTACCTGAATGGCAAGATGAGGTACTGTTACCGGCAAATAAAGGAAAAATGAAGTGTCTTTGTTCTGTTCCAAAAACGCAAGAGCCTTTTCGCTCATCTTATCCAAAGCGTAATCATTACCCCGGTATTTTTCATAGGATGCCGGATCTTCTGGATCACCATCCAATTTTTGATGAGGCATAAAAAATTTATTGTCCAGGGTGTCCCATTCTTCATTTTCCCACAAATGGGTCGGGTAATAGTTGTGCGCTTGTTTCTGACATAAGTAGCCATAGAAATAATCGAATCCCTGTTTATTGGGGATACCTGTTGATCCGGGTCCTCCCAAACCCCACTTACCGATAACGCCTGTTACATATCCATTTTCTTTCAGAATAGTTCCAATAGTTTTAGTTCCTTCGGGCAATGGCAACTGGCCTCCCTCTTCTTCATCCCTGAAACCGCCCAATTCATAATTGTCACGAACGTATGCATGACCGGTATGCAAGCCTGTTAACAACACACACCTTGATGGAGCACAAACCGGACTACCTGAATAAAACTGTGTAAACTTCATTCCTTCCTTTGCCAGCCTGTCAATATTAGGCGTTTTGATGATCTTTTGTCCATAGCATCCCAGTTCATTGTAGCCAAGGTCATCCGCCATGATTAAAATTATATTCGATTTTGTTAGTGACTTTTCTTTTGAACAGGATAAAACCAATACAACTGCTAAAATCGCTACAATACAGTTAAACAGATACTTCATATAAGTTAGTACTTAATAAATTTGTAAAAGCCTTTTCCTGACTTAACACTAATTTCACTTAAATAAGTCCCAGCCGATAGTTCATCAGTATTAATTTTTAATTCAACTAAACCCTTCTCCTTCATACCAAAATCCTGACCGGATTTTAACCGGCCGTTCATATCCAATATATCAATAGCAACCGGAGACTTTTTTTTCAAATAGAAAGATATAGTTGCGGAATTTTTTACAGGATTTGGATAAACAGTAACAGCCATTTGATTATTTCCTTCCGGATCAAAAATCCTTGAATATCCGGGAGGGAAAAACCAGGTCAGCATTTCATCAATGGTTGCCCGCCATAAACCCCAGCTGTGTCCTTCGGGCAATTCATCCCATTTTAATTCATAACCATTGCTATTCAAAAAATCCCTCAGGTCACGCATATTTTCGTATAAACCTTCATAGGTTCCCCAAATGGAAGCCCATTTGATATTTTCAACCGGCCCTTGAACAATCAGGTTATATGCTTCATAATTATTCGGCCAGAAAGCTCCTGAATGCAATCCGCAGAAACCAAACACATCCGGGTGGTTATAGCTGATCAATGCAGAAATATTGCCTCCAAAGGAGGCGCCAATAACAGCCCTTCCTATGGGATTTTTTATTGTATTGTGATTTTCATCAATGTAAGGTACAAGTTCTTCAACAAAAAACAGCCTGTACTCATTTCGCAGGTTACCTGCATATTCCTCGTTCCTGTTGTTTGGTTTTACAAATACCCCAATAATAGAATCAATATGGTTCTCATAAATCAGATTATCCAGCACATTGTCAGCGCTTCCAAGACTAATATACTCATGACCATCTTGAAAATAAGCTACCGGGTAAGGATTGGCCCTTTCAGGATTATAGTTTACAGGAAGGTAAATTTGAAGTTGAAAAGTGGAACCTGTATTCGTAGAAGTTATTGCATCCGTGTCAATTGTACCGTGCTGAATTCCTGTATTGTATTCAATTTCCCAGGGTTGAATATATTCAGGCATGGCCAGTTCAGAGTTCGGTCCATAACCTCCCCATGTTTGGTTCGGATTCAGAGGGTCCAAAATCCAGGTGCTTCCATCAAGTACAAATTTATAATCAAGCCGGGCGTTCATCTCAAATATTTGAGTCCTGTACCAAAAATTTGTTCCTGAAATATTTGCCAGATAGAAAAAAGTGGGATCCCATCCGTTAAAGTCACCGGGAACCTGGACAGTAGATGCATTGCCCTGATAAATAAAATTGGCTGTATCTTCATTAATGTATGGAATTCCAATTGGTGTTATAATGGTCATAAAACTATCAACAGCCTCCATTCGCTGATCTTCCGGCAGGCTGTATACATAATCAATAAATGATGAAAAGCTCTGAGCATTGGAAAAGCCTATAGTTAACAGGAAAACAAGTGATATAATAGATTTTTTCATGATTAGGAATTTTAAATTTATAAGTTCATTGTTTAAAACGATATAAAATTAACACATTTAAAACCTCAGCGACAATTTCATATTAAAATCAATAGAGAAATTATTAAGATCAGGGTCATTCACATTTAAGTACTGTCCGGCATTAAACTGAAATCTAAAGATCATAGAATACAGTGGATACAGGTCCAACGCTGATGAAGAAGTCAACTGATAACTTTTTTCGGGATCATATCCACTTATTTCTGTATGACCAACCAGGATACTTTGCCGAATTTCAATCCTTCGCATTTTCAGGAATTTTTTCTTCCGCCAGATAATATCATACCTCCCTTCAATCCTGTGCTTTTGGCTTTCAATATTTTTATCCCTTGAATCAGTAAAACGGTAAAGGCAATACAAAACATTTTGAAAATTCGGGTTCCAGCGATGCTCTGTCCAGACAGATGGTTCATAATACTTTGTAGTCCTTTTATATCCTTGATTCTGGTTATACTGTTTATACTGCACATTAACCCTTGTTTTATACCCTATCTTCATTTCCAGTTTCTCATTTAACTGCCAGTAATCGGTCTTTAATGCACTCCCGCCATAACTGTTTTCCTGGTTATTCCATTCAAACAAACTATACAGGTAATAATTCACACCGGGTCGAAACTCATTCTTAATATAGTAGTTTCTGATAAGTTGCGAATTGCTCAACTCATCGGTATTGGTACGAAACATCTGCCAGGTCCAGCTAGATATCTGCTGAGTTGGTGTTCCCCACCCAAATAAGGATTGGTTTACATTAAATTCAAAATGAAGAATTGAAAGCTTATCCCAGATCTGTCCGGGCGAGAACCTGAAATTCAATTGCGAGTACTGACTTATGCGTGCATCCTTATTGGTTCCATCAGGATAAAAACCCTGATCCATGGTATTTTCAATGCGGAGGTTCACTTGCAATGTTCGCCATTCTTCAAATGAAATATTGAAAAGCATCCTTTCAGAGCGTGTAAGCGTTGTTTTATAACTATTGTCTGAAATATCATTCAGGGTATTGCGCCTGTAAAAAATACTTGTCTGAAACTGATCAGTGATGTTGGTATTTAACCTAAAATATCCTTGGTAGAACTGTTGTTTATCCGAACCCACAAATTCAAGACCGGATTGTTCCCCATTTCTAAACTGAGCTTCCAGTTTTATATTATTAAATGATATTTTTTTTGCCCATTTCTGCGGAAGCTGGTATTCAAGATTATTCAGATAAAAATATTTATTGGTCGTTCCGGAATCTGAAATTGTTTCCTGGTTTTGATAGCTTCCTTTCCAGCCGGGAAAGTTTGGACGGTGAAATAAAATACTTATGTTTCCTGTCCGCTCGCTTGGAAACGAATTTGTGCTATCTGAAAAACCCTGTTGCTTTTCCCAAGAACCACTAATACGAAGATCTTCCCGGGCATCAATAGATGCAAACAACTCGAGGTTGCTGTTAATATCGCCCAAAACTGTTTGGGGCCTGTGCAAATTTGAATAGTCTTTATCGTAATTCTCATACTTGGTTTGAATACGGACTTTTGAGGAGCTGACCAGTCCCTCAACATAATAAGCGGTCAATTGTTTTTCCTCATTCTGGTAAGCTAATCCTGGTGTAATTTTAACATCATAATTTCCAATCTTATGACGGATTTCACTATGCAGGCTTATCAAGTCTTCTGTTTCATCCGAAAGATATTCAATGCTATCCTCCTTATTAAACCGTGTCCAGTCACCCTGAAGATAAAAATTATCCGATGGACTAAAATTCACAGAAGCACTATGAATTCTGGTTTTTACTTCTTCCAGGTAGTATTCATATTCCACTTCGATCCTTGTATCTGTTGTAACAACTCCTTCCCTCACAAAGACAAGCGTTCCGTTTGTATAATCCAAAACATAATCGTTACCACCCTCCGCAAGAATTCCTTCAAGGAAAACTTTTTCTGTTCCCCTCACAAGATCATCATGTTCAAGTTGGATAAGAGAATATTCGGTTTCATAGTTGGGAATAAAATTATAAACTGACATTGGCTGGTTGGGATCATAAACTTCGCCTGGGAATGGTTCTTCCTCTGGAAAAAACAGTATACCATTTCCATAATCCACCCATTCCGCATCTACCCTACCATCGCCATTCACATCCAATCCGAACTGAGAGATTGGAACAGACTGGCCTGTTGTGTCAAACATTTGAAACATAAATGAACTTGGAATTATTTCCTGAGCCCTTAAAGAATAGAAGTTTTTCCGTACAGTAGAAAAGATCGTATCATATTGCAGTATCTCTTCAAATTGTTGGCTATTTTGGGTATAGCGAACAACAATAGTGTTTACTGAACTTACATTGCCTGAAAAACGGATTACATTGGCTTTATCATAGAAATAATAATCTTCCGTGGCTACGAGAATTTCATAATCACCCGTGATACCAGCAATACTAATATTTTCCATTGTATTGGGCGAGTTATTGGAATCATTTAAGTCATCTATAAAGATCTCAAGATTCTCAGGAATGCTGGTGGTATCCAGTCCAGGAATGCTGTAATAAATATACCGTAAATAGTCTGCATCAGCAATTTGAATTTCAAATTTTTTAAGTGCACCCAAATAATACTCATAGGTTTTTTGGGATCTTCTTTGTCCGGTAGAAGCCTTTAATGATACCAGACTTCGTTTAAAACGTTCAGTCTTTTTCCCGGCTTGCAACCATACATTGCTTCCGAACATGCTAGCCGTTTCACCAAACGGAATCGCACCTGGTTCTCTCCTGAAATCGCCCCAGTTGAATTCGCGTAAAATATCATTCTCCCTGCTCCGGTATCGAATACCGTACATGGTTTCGCTATAATCTATATTGTTGTAGAATCCTGAAAGTGTTCGCGTTTTACCAAGAATCAACTGGCTCTTTATATCAAGGCGTTCACCTGAAAGTACCTTGGGATCTTCATTCAAACCATTATTGAAGTATGTCCTTTCATAATCATATATGTAGGTCATCCGGGTTCCTTCCCAACTCCATTTGAATTTTCCAAGAGGAATGTATCCTCCTGCTTCATTATCAAACAAATTCTTAAAAAGGTTTTTTACTGATCTACTTCTATCACCGATGATCGATTTAATCTCGTAATTACGCCACCGATCACCCATGCTCAACCTGTAATCAAGACCTTGTTGGTTGATCAGCATTGCCAGGCCTCCGCTGATGTATGATGCATCAAATTGCGTAGTTGACAATCCGGATGCATAATCCAGAATCTTCCAATTTTTTTCCATGCGATTGTAAACCAGAACATTTTCCTCAGTTAATACCCAGATTTCACTTGGGCTGATAAATCCATTCCTAATTATTGAAGTACTCAGATAATTATTGCCTGCAAATTCGCGCCACACACCTGATGCCTGACTATAAACATAAAGACCCATTTTGGTAACTGCCCAGATCAATTGATCCTCTATAAATAATTCGAGTAAGTTATTTGGCGTAAGAAACGGCAGGAAAAAAGTTGGCTGGGTTTGTAAAGTAGTATTAAACAGAATAAGTCCATTATCGCTTACTAACCATAATTCCTGTCCCTGAAAAAATCCCCTTTTTAGTGCAGCTAACGAATCCTCTATAACATTAAAATGACGCCATTGTTCAAATTGCGGATTATATTCTGAAAATTTATAATCATTTACAAGCCAGATATTTTCATCCTTTACAACAATGTCATTTACTTTTTCTTTTGGTATTCCTGAAGCAAGTCCAAAATCCTCCCATTCTTCAATTAAGAGGTCGTATCGCGACATTCCATCTTCAGTGCCAATCCAGACATAATCTTCAGTAAAATCAAGGCCATTAACCAAATTGGAAGGTAACCCATCTTCCATATCAAAAACCAACCATTCATTAAGCCGGATATGAAAAGCAGCTAATGTACTGTCAAGAATACACCATAACCACTCATCATTATATGAAAGATATCTGATCTCTTGATTTTGACTTTCAATGGGTAAGACAAATCGTTTATATGCATCTTCCTCTGAACTATACTGATATAGCCCTGATGGTGTCCCTATCCAAACTTTATTCTCTGCTTCCAGCACTGGATATTTACCATACAGATTCAGTCTGCCATTAGCGGCATTAAGTTTATGTGGATAAAATTGTAAAAATACTAATATCAGCAAGGATGCTTTAAGTATATAAATCGGGCATTTCTTAAAAAAGAATTTATTTTGAGGAGCATTATTTATTTTCGTTGCCAATTATTTTGTAAGCTATTGCTTATAAAGGCCTTATATAGTAATCTTTTCAATATTCATTTTATTGAGATCAATTTCACCAACACCATTCTCATATGCCATATACAGATGACCAATGTCATCCGGGGAGGAACTCATCCCTCCAAAATTATACCTTGAAGTCACAACAGAATCCACTGCTAATATATCCGAGCTAACAAATATTCGATTATCATTAATCACCGGTCCGGGACCTGTGGGACCGCCATTGAGCAATACATGATAGCAGTCCACAATGTTAATGTGTGGTTTCACTGCTTCAGCCAAATCGCCCAGTGCCTGATCTATATCCAATTCGGTATGAAAAACAGACCTATCCCAAATTACACCCATTAAATTTTTAATTGATAAGCTAATTTGTGTAGCAGAATGATGCTTGGCAGTCGGTATATTTATAAAAAGATCTACTTTGCTTAAAAGTTTAAGAAGTTCAGTTGATTTTAGTACTTTCCCCTCCAATGATTGCGGTATATAATAACGTTGCTCATTGGCCAGTACAAATTTGACTGCAGGATAATTATCTTGTAGTTTTAATAGTTCATGCCCGGCAAAATCTTCTACCTTTTTCAAGGTGTGGTCTGCTATGATTACTTTTTTAACTTTGTTCTCTACTAAATAAGAACATAAAGCATCCATCAAAGCAAATGAGGTTGTGGTTCCTATTTCCCCCGGATTAGGCAAACACAAATTGGGTTTTAGTAAAATAGTTGACAATTCAGGCTTTTTTGGAAGCATAGATTTTAGTCCGCCCATCACCTCAAAAAGTTTTTGAACAGCAAGAGATGCCTCCCCCTCAATCTCCCAGATAGTTGGTTGGTTTGGTGATAGTCCTGACAGTTGCCAGGGTAACATTGAAGTAGCTACTACAGAACCTGTTGTTTTTATAAAATTTCTTCTATCCATTAGATGCAAAATTCAGATCAATAGGAAATACAATTTTTCTAAGCCTATTGTATTTTTCCATCCACATTCAGTGCAAACTGTTTTACGATGTTAAGGCTTTCATCTGTATCAAAATTTAAATCAATCAGAATAAAATATTTATCCCTGTAAAATGATAGCTTCTGTGATAAACCACCAAACCGAACATAGTGAGCTTCTTCGCCTGCTCCATCCAACCATTCTGTTGCTCCTGTCAATCCTAAATCAGGATCATCATAAACAGCTTTGGCATTTTCGTCTGTATCCATATCATAGATGAAGAGCTGAATGGTTCTTGTTCCATTTTCAATGGTTCCGTTATAGGATTGTTGTGTTGCTTCTTTAAAACCATGATTTTGATAAATTTCTGCTCCACCATTGATGTAATCAGTTAATTCTGTGATATTGTTGGCTACCCATCGAACACCTGAATAAGACCATCCTGTTATTTCATTATCCT
>Ga0255385_10112_pt2 | contig 10585 bp, 8 predicted proteins | sample ANMaggSeSYBR01G3_FD_182103 | JGI IMG/M metagenome (GOLD analysis project Ga0255385, IMG submission 182103) | Sediment cell enrichment communities from methane seep in Santa Monica Basin, California, United Staets - ANME aggregate JGI... | ecosystem: Environmental > Aquatic > Marine > Cold seeps >...
GATGAAAATATTTTAAAAGATATAAAAAATTAAAAATCAAGATTTATTGCTGACAATTTCTTTTGCAAGCTTTTTTTCATCAACAGTTAAACCTTCTTTAACGATGATTTTGTCAATCATTTTTTTAGAACTATCAAATATCCTATTTGCTTCTTTTATTTTTTCTTTTTTAAATTCATAAGCTTTACGGCTCAATTTGATTACTTCATTTTGGGTACTATTATCAGGAATTGGAACATCAATATCTTCTATAAAAGGCACTGTAATTGTTGATTGAACTGCCTTTGTAGATTGTCTTTGAAGAATTTTTTGTCCCAAATCTGAAACTAAAAATGAATGAATGTATTTTGGGTTTACTTTAGATTCATCAATTACAATCCTAATCATATTTGCATTAATTATTGCTTTATTCTCAAGTTCCTTCGGTACAATTGCACACTTCCCAATAGTTCCTCTTACGCTCATAACTATATCATTTTCTTGCAAAATTGTTTTTGGAAAGCGAGAAGCGTCACTTTTTGAAATGTAGTCATCTTCTCCTAGTTTCTGAATCCTATCATCGATGACATTCTCACCTTTTACAACCCAAATTCCTTCATTAAGATATTTCAAACCATAGAATGTAGGATATCTATAAATTAATTTAGCGAGTTTACCTAGTTTTTCATGTTTGCATTTTTTTATTTTTTTAATAATCTTCTTAACTTCTGGGTCATAATATTCAAAATTATCTCTCTTATCGACTAACAATTCAGAATTTTTTATCAAAACCGAACGCATTTATTTCCACCCCTTCTTCTGGTGAAAATCTTTTATTATACCATCAGCTTCACTGATACCTTCCTCTTGACCAATAGCATTATAACCAATATTATCCACTTTTGCCATATACACATCATAATTAAGTAATTGTTTTTGTTTTTCTATTTTATCGTTATCTGATTTTTCTTTTTTATCTAGATGTTTGGATAATTTATCTTCTTTTGTAGCTTGATGTAAAACAATTGTTTTCTCTTCTTTAGACCATTTTTTGAAAAATGCAAGAGATGTTTTAACACCTGCCCCAAAAGGCATGAATGTCTCTTGAGGTAAGGAAATAACAGCTACTAATTTACCATTTTTCCTATACCATGATCTGATAAATTTCATATTGCTATTGGATAAATTTCCATCTGGTAATACAATGCCTATCTTACCTCCCGGTTTAACAAGTTCAAAACACCTGTTTAAGAATAATATTTCTTTTGGCATACTACTTAGAACTTTTCCATTCCTATATGCAGCGGAGAAACGCCTTAAAGTTTCTTTAGTTGTAATATTGGAACCGAATGGTGGGTTTGTTATAGCAATTGTTGATGTTCCTTTTTTAATAGGTAATTTTTCAAAATCAGATAAAGAATCTATATTGATGATATCTATATTTACAACTCCATTATCTTGATGCATCCAAGCATCAATATCTGCAATTCGGGTTAATTTTCTAGCAATATCCATTCCCTTTAGATTTTCTCCACTCTCACAGAATATCTTAAATTGCTCATCATTTTTTTTATTCTTTCTTACATATTCGACTGAATGGGTAATCATTCTGCCTGAGCCGCATGCTGGATCAATTATATAATCATTTTCTGTAGGACTTAAAATACCCACAAGAATATCAACCACTGGTTCGGGAGTAAAAAATTGACCAAGTCCTTTCCTAAAAGTTCTACTCAAGAAGTTTTCAAATGCCCTCCCTTTTGAATCTTTGCTAGAATCACTAATTGAGAATCCTTGTATTAATTCTACTATTTTTCTTATTGTACTAGGTCTAATTATCAAATCTTCATCAAAAACTGCTCTAGTAACATCATCTTCAACTCTTTTTCTTTCTGCATCCTGAGCATCCTTATATAAAGAAAGTATATTAGATGCTAGTTCTTCCGTGCTACTCGCATTATATTCTTGAAATCCAAAATCTTCTCCTTTAATAGTATATAATTCATCATAAGTTTTAATGTACAACAATTTAATCATTTCATCAACTGCTTCATCAGGTTGCAGTCCTTCCTCATCTCGAAGAATACAATGAGCATTGAATAGCATATCTTCAAATTTTTTTAATGAAAATACATTTAATTGACCTGTATTTTTGCCAGATTTTCCTACTCGGGGAGTTGCAGTATATTTACGCGTATCTTTCATCCCCTTTAGAGGGCTAAATTCTGGAATATCTGGTTCATTAATTACCCTATTGGGGTCTCTCATTTTTCTGTAACAAGCAACCTTTTTACCATTTGTCCAGAAACCAATATTAGCAGTATATGTGGCAGCAAGATAACTCCTTAATTGATCCTTGCCTTGATCCTTAACCAAAATTTGTTTGACTTCAATTAGAATGAATGGCTCCCTTTCAACATTCAATATGGCAATATCACATCTTTTCACATCTCTGCCCATGTGAACAGGATATTCAATAAGAATTCTATCTCCAAACCATTCTTTAGGGTATTTATATGTGTCTATTAGCTCTTTTAAAACCCATTGTCTAACTAACTCTTCTGGCTTGCCTTTTAAACCACTTACCTGTGATTTGAATTCCCATTCAGCAAAGGGAACTTCATAAAATTCTTTAATTTTCATATTTAAGAACCCTAATAGGCAGTTATACATTAAGCTTTTTTATATTTTTAAATTCATAACTGCAGATATACTCTAAACTACTTTTTAAAAGTGTGCCCCTCTATTACTTTGTTTTGAAGTACCACTTCGTTCTCTGGGTAGACTGAACAGATCCCCTTTTGATTTTATAAAGGTACTTTGTTGTTTTTTCCCCTTGATTGAAACGTTTCTTTTCCAAATTAATGTATGAATGGGGTCAGCGCCTTGCTTGCAGGGCTGTCACCATAGTTTGATGTTTTTGTTTACTTCTTACAAGCTTCCTTCCTTTTCTTGTTGCTTGTGTTCTTTCTCTGGATGTTGTTTATTGTTGGTTATTTGTGGTGTTGTTCTCTCTTTGTTTGTTGGTATGCCTGAGAATTGTAGTGCTTCAGCGTCTATATGGATGTGTGTGACGCTTGTTCTACTTTTGTTGGTCTTGCGGTGTGTCTTATCTATTCTGTCGTTTCTGGGCTTATATTAAGTCCTCGTGTTGTATCTTCTCTTGTTTCTCTGATAATAATTCGAATCTTATTTGTATTTTGTCTTTGATGTTGTTGTGTTGTTTTGCGTTGTATCTTTGTTCTAGCTGATAGCTTGTTTACTTTGGAGGTTTGGAATCCTTCGGTGAAAGGTTTCGTTTGTTCTAGTTAGCTTTGTTTAGAAAGATTCTTCGTGTTCTAAAGCCGAATGTCTTTATGATCAGAGTCTCGAGATGTATCATTTCTGTCTCGTTTCTGTTAAGTTTGTTTTTGAAACTTGTTATTTCTTGCTTCTTTTTTGAAAAAAATTATATGTTATTCCGATTATTTTTATAATCGTGGGTCGTGGTTCATAATGATTGTATCAAGTAAGGGAAATCTATATTCTCTTATCATCTTATCTTACCTATTACTCTCTCTTTCTGTATTGATACTCTTTAAGCGTACCCATTGAATTAGCATCCGTCTTTGATGAATGTATAACGCTTCTTATTTATTGCTTGAATTGCTTATCCTCTGAAGTGAGGAATTTAAGCGATCCTTTTAACAGTCTCTAACAATCCAAATTTATATGCGGTGTTTACCCAAGTTACCACAATTACACAATAAATATTGTTATTTTGACAATACTTTTATATAGTTGTACTGTATATTCTATATTGGTAGCGGAGTTTTGTTCAGGTTTTACCTGTTGGTTTCCGTACATCTACCGCTACCGCTCTGCTTTTTACTTTTTTATACATACTTCTTTAAGGACAACGGCTACGCTACTGCTTTGTTCTGTAAATATGGAGATTCCCACTTGTTGGAATCCCCAATGCTCCCCCTATTGTATAGTTTTGGCTGTTAGGCTGACTTTGATTCTTCCTTGAAGGTATCCGTATACGCTCTGCACATAGTAAAGAGCGAATAAAGGATACCTAGATATTAATTCTTCTTGGATTGTCTTTATTGTGTTATTCATCTTTAGCTTCTTTTGTTTCTTCTAAAAGTTTTTTATAGATTTTAAAAAATTCATTTGCATTCTCTTTTCCATATATTTCAACCATTATGTCTTTTATGTTGTTTGGTTTATTGTTTGGATCTGAAAATAATCTTTTAATGAATTCTGTTTTGTCTGATTTTCTTAGATCGGCGTCTTTTTCAAGCGGTTTTGTTATTAGATCATTGAATAATTGATTGGACCCTAAATTAATTGCTAGTATTGTATCTATTCTTTTGTTTAATCTTTCATTATCTTCTTTTATATCTTTCATGTCTTTAGCTATTTGTTGATCTCTTTTTTCTTGTAACTTTGCCCGTTTGATTAGTTCATCTCTGTTTATGATGTGTTTGCAGTTGTGACAATGTATAGCATTGATGTTATTGACTGCACCACAATAAGGACATTTTGATTCTTTTTCTACCAGTTCAGGTGTTAATCCTGCCTTTCGTTTGAGGTGTTCATTCATTCTTATTTCGCTTAGGTGACAATAGATTTTAGCCATATCTGACCCTGGATTCCATCCGTATTTCAGTTCCAACTCGCCTGTGGTATAATGGTACCCATCATTTGATGCTGCTGTATGCCTAAATATATGCGGTGTGAGTTTTTTTGTCAACTTTGCTTTTTTCTGTATTGTTCTGAATAATAGAGTGAGTGATGAACGGTTCATTTTTTCACCGTATGCTCTTGTTGACATTGAAAAAAACAATGGCTTGCTGGTATCTTCTTTGAATTGATGATTTTCGATATATGATATTAGGTTATTAGGATAAAACGCAGTTGGGTTATCTGGATATGGTATAATTGAAATGTTTCTGGGTTTTGTTTTGCTATTTGTGATTTTGACTATGATTTCATCTTTTTCACTACTAACATTCTGTAATTTTAGGTTGACAAGTTCACCTCTTCTTATACCAGTGGTAAGAAATAGCTCTATCATGGCTTTATTTCTGATGCTGATTGGTGCATTTCGTAATTTGTTGATTTCTTCTTCTGTTATTATATCATCTTCGGTCTTGGTAGGTTTTTTAAAAACACTCGATTTGACGATAATGTGCTTTGCTAGTGTGTTGCGATTGTGAAATTTTAAAAATGATTTGAATTTTATTTTAGCAAGTTCTCTTGATTTCGATGATGTGATCTTAGAAAATGCTTCTGTCATATCTGCTTTTGTAACTTTGTTATAATCTTTGTTAATGAGTACTAATATTCTTTTGATATTGCTTCGATGACTATCTAGTGTTTCTTTATTGTCATTTCCATTTGCTATTTGTTGTTCAATATATCTTTCGATTGCCTTTTTATTTGTATCAGATACTATATTTTTATTCCATGTTCCCATTTTATCATAAAAGGAATAGAATAGTGGCATATAAAGTTATGTAACTTTAACAGTTTTCCTATATAAAAATGTATATTCCAACAAAAGGGATATTACGAATAAATTTTTTTCATGAATATAAGAGTTAAACAACATCCTACGCCAAAAATATTGGCCACAATTACTGCCAAAGCACCTAAGAATAACCCATAGATAAACCACAAAGTCATGCCAGCCGTTAAAACAATGGGCATAAGGTAAGAAACATCTTCAAGTTTTTTTGTTCGATATCCTCTGATCAATTGAGGTATAAACCCCGCTGAGGTTACAGCCCCTGCAACTAATCCGAAGAGTTCTAATGCCGTGGAATCCATAGAAACATATCATTCATCTAAAATAGCATATTAAATCTTTCCAAAAAGGTACGAATAAGTTTTTGTATGGAAATACTAATGCACGTTCTTGTTTGGGCCCGTAGGGTAGCTTGGCATCCTTGTACCTTGGGGTGGTATAGACTTGAGTTCAAATCTCAGCGGGCCCATACATATTTACGGGAGAAAGTTTATGTGCCACAAAGATTACTATTGGAAATCGTTATAAGGAGCTTGCAAAAAACTGGATATTGATATTATTATGTAGCTACTTATTTTGAAAAAATTAAATGAAGAAAAAATATTTTATAATCGGTGAAAAAATGAAATTTGAGGAACTCAACATACACAAAAAGCTCATAGACAAAACATGTGAACAAGGACTCGAAGAGCTAACCCTAATTCAGGAGAAGTGTTTACCTGAAATCATTAAAGGAAAAGATGTTGTGGGTCAAGCAGAAACAGGTTCAGGTAAAACACTTGCGTTTTGTCTTCCCATATTAGATGGGATCATTCCGGGGGCAGGACTCCAAACGGTTGTTCTTACTCCAACTAGAGAATTATGCGTGCAGGTAACCGATGTATTCAAGGATTTTGGAAAAATACTTGGCATAAAGACGATAAGTGTGTATGGTGGTGTGGGTATAGAACCACAGATAAAAAAAATACGCATTTCTGAGATAGTTGTTGGTACGCCTGGCAGGATGCTTGATCATTTACGTAGGAAAACATTAGATTTTAGAAATGTAAGATACCTCGTGCTTGATGAAACTGATAAAATGTTAGAAATGGGTTTTATCGATGATGTCGAAAAGATTATACGTCATGTACCAAAGAAAAGGCAAACGCTCATGTTCAGTGCAACAATATTAGGAAACATCCATAGGCTCATGAATAAACATCTCAGCAATCCAATAATTATAAAAACTAAATCCCAGGTGGATAAAAGCAAACTACATCAGACTTATTATGACATCTATCAACAGAATGACAAATTCTCCCTTCTTGTGCATCTACTAACGAATGATACATCAGGTCTTGCAATTGTATTCTGCGCTACACGGATAGAATCTGATGCTGTCGCAAGGAATCTCAGACATCACGACATAAATGCCTCTGCGATACATGGAGGGATGAGCCAAAACAAAAGAATGCAATCACTCGATGCTCTGAAAAATCAGAAAACAGATGTCCTAGTGGCAACGGATGTGGCAGCCAGAGGTCTCGATATCAAAAATGTCTCCCATATCTATAACTACGATGTGCCAAAGACCGCTATTGAGTACATACATCGAATAGGTAGAACAGCACGTGCTGGAGAAAATGGTGCTGCAATTACCCTGCTCACAAGACCCGATCATGAAAATTTCAGACGAGTGCAAAGCAATGAAGAACTCAACATTGAAGAAGCAACTATGCCAGATTTCAAAAAAGTTACTTTCTTCAGACACAATAGTAGACAGAAGAAAAAACCATTTCGACGACAGCAGCGTCATTACCCCAGACGATAAACCAAAATTCCCAATATAACCAAACTCTAGCGCATTAGCATCTTTGCTATACATTACTTAGCCATAACCTTCTAATATCCATTCTCCCAGGAATTAAAAATATTAATATAGTCCAGAGAGATATTTCACAAAAGATGTTTGAAGGTCGAAGTAAACAACAACAGATAGCACTATTTGCAATAATCTCTTTGATCTTTACTTTAATGCTATCTTTTTATCATGCATTTCTACTCGGTTGGGATATCTACGTTGTAATTGTTGCTGGGAACATTGAATTTTTTTGTTTGTTCTACATCTTATATCTGCCAACAAAACTGAAAGAAAAAAAAGATTAGTCCATTTTGCTGTTCCATCTTGTGATTTAGAAATCTCTAGGAATTTACCATTCTGAACTCCACATGTTTCGGCGAATTTAATTTTGCTTAATTCCAAATTTAGAAAAATACATAAATACCTACAAAATACAGCCCCATTAGGAAGATTATGAAGAAAACGTTGACTAGCATATTGCTGATAACATTAATGATTGCAATTATTCCTTCTGCCACAGTGTACGGGGAGGATATTAACACAGAAACACACCAGATTATAATATCCAAAGAGGGCGATGCTATATCAGTTAAAGAAAGTTTAACGATAGGTGGTACGTCTAATGAAACATATACCACAATAAAATTTTGGGCATCTGCTGAGGCTCAGGAGGTAAATGTCCTTGTCAGCAACAATGAAGTACAATATGAGCCAACTGGCAACAATGAATACATATTCGATATATCCTCCTTCAATATAACAAAAGATTCATCCATACAATTAATCATCACGTACACTTTGAATAAAGATATTGAGGAATTTGAAAAGATATTAATCTACAACACCACCGACCTATCAGTTGAGTTTGATGAAAACAAAATATATAGTGGAGAAAATCTAGTGTCTGGTACTTCTTTTACCCTTCTCCTCTACGAACCAACTGAAACTCCTGTAAGCTGGTATATTATTGTATTTATAGTTTTACTAGTAATATTGTTGGTGGTCTCCACACTGTATTCATTCAGAAAACAAAAATCATCAAAAATCAAGGATATCGCAAGTGAATCCGAAGAGCTATTGAATGCAAAAAAGACACTTCTCATGTCCCTCCTTAAGGATATTGAAAAGCAACATAGATCAAAACAGATATCTGATGATACACACCACAAACTTAAGGATTACTACAAACAGCAGGCAGTAGAGACAATGAAAAGGCTCGAAGATATAGAATCAGAAATCAAATAGACTTTGTTGTTTATTCTCTTTTTTATCTTTTTCTTTTTTATCATGTATAATGGATTCATTTTCAATTTGTTTCTCATGAGCTGTTTTGGCAGGATGGAGATTCTTTTCTAGCTCACGCGAATAATTTTCACCGAGCAGATATTTCATCTCACTTTCCGTAAATTCAAACTTATGCATCATTTTAACAGCAAATTCGAGGTTATTTCTAAACATATGTATAAGATATATGGAAAGAAACTCTCTACTTTTTCTGTTTGAATTGTGACATGTTCTGCTCATCTTTCCAACGATTGAATCTCTGGTGTCCCGATATGATTTACTGCTTTTTTTCGCTCTTAACCATAAGGGAAAGTTATATTTCTCGTTTTGATACTCGTGGGTTTTTGCAGTGGCTACACCACCATTCATAATATCGCAGGCGTATGACCACAACCCATAATTCTGTCTCCTATGTGTTCTGCCCAAGAAGACATCTGCTTTAGATACCGCATCATAGCCGTTAACCAAATCATGAGTATCTTTATATTCAACTGGCAAATTTTCAGTGATCCATAGTATAACACTATTCGGATCCTCATCTAAGTTAGATACACTCTCTTTTATGTTTTGTATATCTCTAGTCTTGAATATATCCCTCAATGCATCAAATATTATCTTGTTTTTGTCTCTATATCCTAAGGCATTCAACGATTGCATATCAAGTTGTTTCTTATCCAAACAAATGGATTGTAAATCATTTACCGCGGAGCGTACATCTCCTTTACATCTATCTGATATGGTCTTTAGCACTTTCAGATCAGCTGTTATTCCCTCAGAAATACATATTCGTTTTAACAGACCAAATATAGAGTTAGGGTACGGGTTGTAAAATTTTATCAGTTTACATGTTCTCTTTAAATTTTCACCGCTACCTTTTATCAAATTATAGTAATCATTTACTATCAATATTATGGGTTGTTTAGTAATCTTTATTGTATCGATAATAGCTCTTTTTCCACCTTTATCACTCATGTCGTTTTTGCCATTATCTTTTATTTTTTCATAGAGGTTGTCGGCCTCATCGAGAACTATAAGTTTTCTACCACCTTTATGTGATGAGACAAAACTGCCATTATTATCAAACGTCTCATTTACAGCTCCAAAAGTTGCTACTTTCTTAATTTTTGTCGCGTTTCTAGCATCTGATGTATTCAGTTCTATTGCAGGCCACCCATAATCCTTTGCAAGAGCAAGAGCACTACTTGTTTTTCCGGTTCCCGGACTACCTGACAATATTACAGCACGTTTCTTGGGATTCCCGTGGTTCCATGCATCCGCCCATCTTTTAAGTTCTGTAATAGCACGTTCGTTTCCAACGATTTTATCAAGACTTTCCGGTCGATATTTCTCAGTCCAATCCTCCATTAGGTAAAATATAACAAGTCTACTATATTTTAATATTCGTTTTCAATGATGCGACATCCCGAATTAAACTCCTCCTGGTTTTTTAGCAACATAACCTTTTTATCATTGTGCTTTATTTCCCCTTTCCAAAAGCGAGGATGGCCCAGCCCGGCACGGCGATGGATTGCTAATCCATTGATCTTACGATCACGGGAGTTCAAATCTCCCTCCTCGCGTTTTTTTGTTAATATATTGTAACCAGGGATATCATTCTGCACCATACTTGTCTACATATTAAAATTCTAAACTACAATAAAATTGTTCATAGGAGAAACAGGTTCCCCCTCCACAACATAAATGTTGGGGATTTCTCGCTTGGATTCACGTTAAGAAATCATGGCACGATATTAAAATTGAAAATAATGACACCAACGGATTCTGAAGAACTTTGACCTGACATGTCATACGCTTTGACAGATATAGAATGATAAAACAGCGCTCTTTGATCCCACGTCCATCTATAGATGTCATCATCAGGAACATAATCAGTGTTCACTAATTCATCATCAATATAGAACTCAACCTTTTCAATACCCAAGGGACTAATAACTTCAGCCTCT
>Ga0255385_10143_pt2 | contig 10563 bp, 11 predicted proteins | sample ANMaggSeSYBR01G3_FD_182103 | JGI IMG/M metagenome (GOLD analysis project Ga0255385, IMG submission 182103) | Sediment cell enrichment communities from methane seep in Santa Monica Basin, California, United Staets - ANME aggregate JGI... | ecosystem: Environmental > Aquatic > Marine > Cold seeps >...
TGTTAAAACTTATATGGATAAGAAAACATTAATTCTAGGTATCGGCAGTGAAATTTTAAGAGATGATGGTATAGCATTAAAGTTGGTGAATGATCTAAAAGTAATGCTTACGGAACCATTCATTCATTTTGAAACCAGCTTGGTTGGTGGAATGGATTTAATTAATATCATCAACGGGTATGATAATTTAATTCTAATAGACGGAATTAAAACTTCAAAAGGAATTCCGGGCGATATCCGCTATATATCAGTAGAAGAAGCTAATAAAACACTTCATATTGACAATTTTCATGACGTAAAATTTACAGATACTATTAATCTCGGCCAACTACTGGGAATGAAAGTCCCTGCAAATATTTCAATTATCGCAGTTGAAATATCTGAGGATAAAATATTCAGCAATTCTTTATCGGATGTGCTGCAAATAAAATATCCTGAAGTATTACTAAAAGTTAAAACCCGGGTTAAAGAAATAATTCAAAATGGGGTAGTAGCATTATCCTCTAATATGAGCTAACCTTGTTCCTTTTCATTATATTCCTGATAAAATGCACTTAATGATTTAATTTCTTTTTCTCTTTCTTTATCACGCTGCTTTGTAAGTAATGCAAGTTTTTCTTTTGAGATTCTTTTATCCATATTTTCAAAAACATCTTCCACCTCGTCCATGGCCAACTGTAATGTCAACCCGATGTAATCATAGATTTCCTGCTTAAGAATGCCTAAATCCTTTTTGGCTAGCAAAGTGTCCGTAATTACTTCTCCAAATGTTGCAATTGCATCTGTCATTTCTTTTGCTTCAAATCCTGCTGTAAAACGTTTCATTGCAATTTCACCAATGTACTTTTGCATCAAAGTTCTGTCAGAGCTCCTCACAGAAGCCAATAGTAAATTAAAAAGAGTGCTTAAAGCGATTTTAATTCTTTTAGGTGTAAATAGCTGATAGTTAAGAAAACGTTCCTTGTTTTCCTTACTCATTATAGTTGCTTCAACCGCCTTAAGAAGTTCATCTTCATTGGCAACCAATTGCTCATATATTAGCAAATTCGGACGTGATGTATCTCTTTTGGTTGCCGCTTCATTGAGCAAGTGCCATTCATTGGGATGACTCTTCATCTTTTCGAGAAGATAAATCAAACGCCGCAAAATATGATACCTCGGAGTTGGTTCCCATGACAATGTTTTTCTTGTGGATGAAGAATCCACATTAAGTTTAAGATCAATATATTTGATCATCCAGAATTTTTCAAAAGGCTGAGAAACAAGTCGTAGTTTTCCAAGAAGATTTTTCATGACCAATCCCGGATAAGCCATGAATTTTGGCAAATACTGCGGTTTTAACGGATAGCCAAAAAAGTCGCGGGTAGCATTGGCAAAAAGTTCCTTATGGTTTGTTGATCCATCAGGGCTTGCATGGTATACACCATATTGAGGAATTTTTGAAAACTTTTCAATTAACCGTTCAATTAATTGAGTCAAATCATGAATGTGAATATAGGTAATCGCCGATTCACCTTTGCCCCCCAATATCCTCGAATCCCATTTTCCAGAAAGCCATGTAGATAAAAACTGGTATAGTGGCCCATATTCACACCAATCACTATAAACTGCTGCAAACCTGACTACCGAACATTTAAAATATTTTGAAAATTTCTTGCACATCTCCTCCCCCTTTTTCTTACTCCTGGCGTAAGCAAAGTCAGCATTGGCCAATGTACTTTCATTTATGTATTGATCTTTGTACGGAAATTTACAGGCTGCAAGCGAGCTGGCAAAAATAAAATGTTTGGCATCTATATTCTGTGAAAGTTGAAGGACATTTCTTGTTCCATTTATATTTGTCCGCTCGTACTCCGGATTATCATCATACTCAAAATCGTAAAAACCCGCCAAATGGATTACAATGTCTACTCCTCCCCTGCCAATCAGGTAACCCATAACCTCGCTGTAATTAAGCTTATTGCCAATATCCCACTGAACCCATCTAACATTAGGATGGAAAGGGACACCCGCTTCAGTTCCGGAACGCCTGGCCATTGCAATAATCTGGTATTTTTCTTTTAGATTATCTAAAAGATACTTACCAATAAAGCCAGAAGCCCCGGTTAATAATATGGTTGTCGTTCTATCCCTTTTGAGCATTCAACTCTTTTTTATAATTTATAAACAATACCAGAAGAATTATTCCCATGATCAAATCACCGGCACCTGAGAATGCAACGACCCATATTAAACTTTTAAAGAAAAAATAAGAAAATAAAAAAACGGACGCAATAAACTTCGCAGAAATAGAAAAGTAAATAACCAGGTCGGAGCGGCCTAAATTTTCAGCAGCCAGAACATAGGCGATACCCATAACTATATGAAAAACCCCACCTTGTGTTGAAAAAAACTTTTCTATTATTTCAAAACCGAAAAAAGCCAATGACTCGCTGGGCAAGACAATCAGCATTAAACCGGTAATAAAAGAGTGTGCAGCGATAAGCCACAGAAATAACCTTAATAAAGAGGTATTAGAGCTAATAAAACTCATATTTTATCGAAATTTAAATTAATCAATGGTATAAAAGTAAAAAATGAAAATAAAGTGAACAATGATATATATCATAAAATGAAAATAAATCTAATTCATTATTACTCGAAAAGATCAACTATTACTAATGGTTCAATGATATCCAGGTTATTTAAACTACTTCTAAATTTAAACTCTCGTTTGGATATATCAAAAAAAAAAATTCATTTTGCAGCTGTTAATCAATTAACAATAGTTATATATACATAGTTTAAATAAGTTCGCATATGAGTTCACAGGTTCAGAGTATAGTTGATAAATTTGGCAATGATGCTACCCGTCTCATGGATATATTCATTGATATCTCTAAGGATAAAGGGCATGTTGGGGAAGAAGACATTGCTGAAATTGCAGATCAACTTAACATTTCCCGGGTAGATGTAGAGCAAACACTCTCATTTTATCATTTCTTCTCAAAGGAGCCAAGAGGTAAATATAACATCTACCTCAATAACAGCCTGGTTGCAGAATTTATGGGGCGGGAAGAAGTTGCAGATGCTTTTGAAAAAGCAACAGGCACACAATTCGGCAGTGTTTCGGAAGATGGCTTATTCGGATTGTATGATACATCATGCATCGGAATGAACGACCAGGAACCGGCTGCAATCATTAATGGTGTTGTTTTTCCAAAAATAACAACCTACAGGGTCAAAGAATTGATCAAAGCATTCAGGGCAGGTAAAACTGTTACTGAAATGGTGAATAGTTTTGGCGGAGGCCAAAATCAGTCAGCTCTTATAAAGTCAATGGTAACAAACAACCTTAACAGAAGAGGCGCTGTTATTTTTTCTGACCATACAGCCGGCAATTCTTTTATAAAACTGGGTTCAATGAAACCCAAGGAAGTAATTGAAGAAGTTAAAAACTCCAACATCAGAGGGCGTGGCGGAGCAGGTTTCCCGACAGGTTTAAAATGGGAATTTTGCACAAGAGCAGGAAATAAGGAAAGATACTTACTCTGTAATGCCGATGAAGGTGAACCCGGAACTTTTAAAGACAGGGTTATTTTAACCGAAATTCCACATTTACTTTTTGAAGGCATGGTCATTGCCGGTTATGCCATTGGTGCAAAAGAAGGAATTCTTTATCTCCGCCTGGAGTATGAATACCTGCAAAATCATTTGGAAACAATTCTTGACGATTTCAGGAAAAAAGGATGGTTAGGAAAAAATGTAGCCGGAATCGATGGATTTAATTATGATATCAGGATTCAATTTGGTGCGGGTGCCTATGTTTGCGGAGAAGAGACAGCTTTGATTGAATCATGTGAAGGCAAGCGCGGAGAACCCAGAAACAGGCCTCCATTCCCGGTTAGTGTTGGATACCTCGACAAGCCGACAGTTGTCAACAATGTTGAAACACTTTGTTCTGTTGTGAAAATTATTCAAAATGGTGGAGAATGGTATAAGTCGATGGGCACCAAAGAAACTTCAGGAACAAAACTACTTAGCATATCAGGTGACGTACGTTATCCGGGAGTCTTTGAAATAGAATGGGGTATGACCATCAGGGAAATGCTGGAAATGGCAGGCGCTATTGATCCGAAAGCTGTACAGGTCGGAGGCCCGTCAGGAAGGCTGATCGGCGAGAATGAATTTGACAGGACCATCTGCTACGAGGATCTTCCAACAGGTGGAGCCATGATAATAATCGGTCAAAATAGAAGCATACTGGATGTAATCAAGAATTTCACAGAATTCTTTATCGAAGAATCATGTGGCTCTTGCGCTCCATGTCGTTACCTCACTGTTATCCTCAGAAACAGGCTTCAAAAGATCATTGATGGTAAAGGTGTTGCTAAAGACCTTGAAGATCTTGCTCATTGGGGCAAACAAATGAAAATGGCCAATCGCTGTGGTTTAGGTCAAACTGCTGCTAATCCAATCCTTTCAGGCCTTGAAAACTTCATTCAGGATTTTGAGGCTAAAATTGAAAAAGGTAAGGATTTCGATACAAAATTCGATCTTGATAAAGCAATACAGGAATCTTCAAGAGCAGTCGGAAGGTTTCCTCAAGCATAATTAATTTAAATAGAATAAAATTTTTATGAGTCTTATAAAAAGAATATTCAGTTCGAAAACGGAAGAGAACAAAAGTGGTGAACAAAAAAAAGAATATTCAGAAAATGAAGATCATAAAAACACAAATAAGTCAAATGTTATGAACGATAAAATTAAGTTTACAATTGATGGCAAAGAATGCAAAGCTGATAAAGGAGCTAACCTTGTTGAAGCAGCAAAAGCCAATGGTATTTTTATACCTACTCTTTGTCATCTCGAAGGAGTAAAACCGGCTGGTTCCTGCAGAATCTGTAATGTTAAGATTAACGGTAGGTTTATGACTGCATGTACAACAGAAATTGCAGATGGAATGATGATTGAAAACAACACAACTGATATTCAGGAATTAAGGAACATCATAATTGAAACACTGTTTGTTTCAGGAAACCATTATTGTCCTGCTTGTGAAAAAAGTGGTAATTGTGAATTGCAAGCTCTCGGGTATAGGTATAAAATGTTGGTTCCACGGTTTCCATTTGAATTTGAAGAAAAGGTTGTTGATGCCAGTACACCAAAAATCTTCATCGACAGAAACAGATGCATACTTTGCAAACGCTGCGTGAGGTCGCTCAAAACCAAAGATGGCAAAAGCATTTTTGCAATTAATGGACGGGGTCATAAAGCCATGATCAACATTGATCATGAACTGGCTAATAAAATGACGGATGAAGAAGCACAAAATGCAATGGATACCTGTCCCGTTGGCAGTATCCTGAAAAAAGAAAGAGGTTATGTCGATCCGATTGGAAGTCGTAAATATGACAAAAAACCTATTGGAAGTGAAATTGAATCAGTAAATAAATAATCAGGGAGGAAAAAATAATGAGTAAACCTATAGTTGCAACAACATCACTGGCCGGCTGTTTTGGGTGCCATATGTCATTACTTGACATTGATGACAGGATCCTCGAATTGGTCGAGCTTGTTGATTTCAATAAATCTCCAATAGATGACATTAAAGAATTTACACAAATGTGTGATATAGGGCTTATTGAAGGCGGATGTTGTAATAGTGAAAATATTCACGTATTAAAGGACTTCAGGAAAAATTGTAAAATTCTTGTTTCGCTTGGCGAATGTGCTATCATGGGCGGATTACCGGCAATGAGGAATAACATTCCTATTAAAGAATGTCTCGAAGAAGCTTATCTCAATGGGCCATCTACTAAGGATGCAAACCCTGAAGGTATTCTTCCAAATGATGAAGAACTTCCGATCATACTGGATAAAGTTTATCCATGTCACGAGATCGTGAAAATTGATTATTATCTTCCAGGATGCCCGCCAACTGCTGATCTTATTTGGAATGCCCTGGTTGCACTTGTTACAGGTGATGAAATGAAATTACCTTACGAAGTTATAAAATTTGATTAATCTCAAAGACGAATAAAAAAATGGAACAAAAAATAACAATAGAACCCGTAACCAGAGTTGAAGGACACGGAAAAGTGACCATACATATTGATGATGAAGGAAATATTTCACAAAGTCGTCTTCACATTGTTGAATTCAGGGGATTTGAGAGATTTGTTCAGGGACGTCCGTATTGGGAAGCTCCTGTACTTGTACAGAGACTTTGCGGTATTTGCCCGGTAAGTCACCACCTCGCTGCAGCAAAAGCATTGGATGTGATTGTTGGTGCCGGAACAGGTGACGGATTAACTCCTACAGGTGAAAAAATGAGAAGATTGATGCACTATGGACAAATATTCCAGTCACATGCATTGCATTTTTTCCACCTTGTTTCGCCCGATTTACTATTTGGTGTGGATGCTGATCCAGCCATTCGTAATATAATCGGTGTAATTAAAAAACATCCGGATCTTGCAGTTCAGGGCGTGATGATGCGTAAATTCGGTCAGGAGATAATCAAAGCCACTGCCGGTAAAAAAATTCATGGTACAGGAGCTATTCCCGGTGGTATTAATAAACATCTTACCCAGGAAGAAAAAGACAGCTTCCTGAATGGCCCCGATCCATTGAATATTGATAAGATGATCTCCTGGTCTGTTGATGCTGTGAACTTTCTGAAGGCATATCATAAAGAAAACAAAGAGTTTATTGACGGTTTTGCAGCATTCCCTTCAAGTCATTTAAGCATTGTTAGAAAAGACGGAGCCTTAGACCTTTATCATGGTGTACTAAGGGCAGTTGATGCCGATGGTAAAAAAATCCTGCATGATGTAGATTACCAGGACTACCTGAAGTATATCAATGAAGAAGTCAGGAACTGGAGTTACATGAAATTCCCTTATTTGTTGGATCGGGGAAAAGAAAACGGCTGGTACAGGGTAGGACCATTGGCACGTTTGAATACCTGCGATTTTATTCCCTCCCCATTGGCGCAAAAAGAATTTGAGGAATTCAAAGCATATACCAATGGCAAGCCAAACAATATGTCGATGCACATGCACTGGGCCAGGTTGATTGAAATACTGCATGCTGCTGAAATGATGAAAGAGCTGCTAAATGATCCTGATCTGATGAAGGGTGATTTAGTTGTTAAAGGTAAAAAACTAAGCGAAGGTGTAGGTGTGATTGAAGCTCCCCGCGGAACTTTATTCCATCATTATGCTATCAATGAAAATGATCAGTTGACTATGGCGAACCTGATCGTTTCTACAACAAACAATAATGAGCCTATGAATGTGGCTGTGAATCTTGCTGCCAAACAATTCATGACCGGTCAGAAAAAAATCACAGAAGGGATGATGAATGCGGTAGAGGTGGCTATCAGGGCATATGATCCTTGTTTAAGCTGTGCAACCCATGCCCTTGGTCAAATGCCACTTGAAATTGTGCTGGTTGATAGAGCCAATAACATTATTGATAGGAAAAGAACGTAGAATTTGTGTCAGAATATAAAATTCTAATCTATGGATATGGTAATCCGGGCCGTCAGGATGATGGCCTGGGAAACGCATTCGTAGAAAAAATTGAAGCGTGGGTAAAAGAGAAAAACTTAAAGGGTTTTGAATTCGACAGCAATTACCAGTTAAATATTGAAGATGCTGCAGCAGTAGCTGATAAAGACCTTGTGATTTTTGCAGATGCTTCCACCGAAAAAATTGAGAGCTTTATATTAACACCTGTAGATGCCTCGACAAAAGTTGTATTTACAACGCATGCAGCATCTCCGGGCTATATTATCGGGCTTTGTAAAAAAATATATAACAGGACTCCTCCCACTTACCTGCTTCATATTAAAGGATATGAATGGGAATTTAAAGAGGGATTAACCAAAAAAGCAAAACAAAATCTGGAAGAATCATTGAAAGCGATGAAAGAAAAACTTCTGAATCCATCTGAACTGATAGATTCTTTCGAAGATTTTGATGTAACTATCGAATAAAATATTAATCATAATAAAATTGTCATGGACCTTTCAACAGAATACATGGGATTAAAACTGAAAAATCCCATCATTGTCAGTAGTTCAAAATTAACAGGTGAAATTAATAATATTAAGAAATGTGTAGATGTTGGAGCAGGCGCTATTGTTATTAAATCATTATTTGAAGAACAACTGATCGCTGATTCAAATGCCCTCATGGACCAGGATATCAAATATTTTTGGTTTCCTGAAGCTATTGAACACATCAATAAACATTCGAAGGAACATGGTTTAAAACAGGTTCTTAATTTAATAAAAAGTTCAAAAAATTATTCCGATATTCCTATCATAGCAAGTATCAATTGTATTTCTGCGCATGAATGGCCACAATTTGCGAAAACATTAGAAGACGCAGGTGCGGATGCCATTGAGTTAAATATTGCCATATTCCCGTTTGATAAGTACATGGCTTGTGCTGATATCGCAGATAAATATATCGAGATCATTGACAAAGTCAAGGCTCATGTTAATATCCCTGTTTCGGTAAAAATGGGAAGTTATTTCACAAATCTTATTCAAATTACAAATAGATTAGATGAAGCAGGTGTGGATGGATTAGTATTGTTTAACAGGTATTACCGCCCCGATATTGATATTGAAACGGAAACAATAGTGCGTGACAATATTCTCAGCAGCCCACTTGAAGTAACCAAATCTTTACGCTGGATCGCATTATTATCCCCACTTTTGAAATGTGATTTGGCAGCTGGTACAGGAATTCACGACTACTCAGGCGTAGTGAAACAATTGCTTGCGGGCGCTTCGGCCACACAAATCTGTTCTACTTTGTTCAACAATGGTATAAGTTATATTGACACCATTTTATTCGACCTGCAAAAATGGATGGAAAAACACCGTTATAATTCTGTTTCGGAGTTTAAGGGAAAGGTTGCGAACAAAGAAGGCAGTTCACAAAAATTCGAGCGTATGCAGTTCCTAAAAAAAGAAATATAATAATTTATCCTAAAAATAAGAGAGAGTCTATCTCAAAAGTTAAAAATTGAAATATTTATAGTTAAATTTGCTTTGTGTAACTTTGTGCATCCTTCGTGATACTTTGTGGTTCAGCCTTTTAGATTTCACCACAAAGGCTCACTAAGACTTTTGAGACAGCCTCTTTTTTTATCCAACTAACTTTTCAACCAGGCCATGCTCTCCTACTTTTATAGCCTTTTGAATTTATCCCTGTTTTGATAATATTTTTTCCTTCGCAGGCTGTTAACCCCTGCCATTTACAATTGATTTTTTTACAATGACTCAATCCATTAATTTGAATCCCCCAACATTCATCCAATGAAAACTTACTGGTATCAACGTTTTTCATAATATCCGATCTTATCATATCTGAATTGGCTCCAAATTTATAAATATTATATTTAAATATGCTATATATTTCAATTTTGTTTTCTAAATTTTACAAACTCTAAGTGTGATTTTGTATATTTACAGCCTTATTTTTAAAGATTAAAATGAAGGTACTTTTCAACAGTAAATTTATAGATCATAATGTTGACAGCGAAGCAGAAGGTGCTTACCGGATAGAACAATTTCCCGGCAAATATGAAGATAGGGATCGTAATGGTGAAGAATATATCACACTGGTTCACACAGAAAATTATAAGCAGCTGATCAAGGAAGGATGTCTGAATAATGAAACCCTGGCAGAGATTCAGTTATCCCCAGAAAGTTACGAAGCAGCTCTTTCAGCAGTAGGACTTACAGTTCATGCGTCTGAATACAATGGTTTTGCAGTAGTACGACCTCCAGGCCATCACGCTGGAAGGGAAAGAGCCGCTGGATTTTGTCTTTTTAATAACATTGCCATAGCAACTCAAAAACTGGTAAATGAAGGTAAAAAAGTAGCAATAATCGACATTGATGCCCATCATGGTAATGGAACCCAGGAAATATTTTATGAATCTGACAAAGTATTTTACATTTCATTTCATCAGGCTTTCACATATCCCCACACTGGTCAGGCTGAAGAGACCGGTAAGGACAAAGGAAAAGGTTATACCTTAAACATTCCTTTAATGCTGGGGAGTGATGATAAAGTATTTTTATCTACCATGGATAAAACAATTCAAACAGCTAAAAATTTTCAACCCGATATTGTGGCTATTTCTGCGGGATTTGATGGTTACTATAAGGATAAAATGATGAATTTTGATTTTTCCCTTAAAGCATATTATGAGTGTGGGTTCAAACTGGGACGAGCATTTAAAACTAATATTTTCGCGGTATTGGAAGGTGGTTATCATGAAGATATTTATCAATGTGTCACCAATTTTGTTGAAGGTGTTAATGTGGGTTCAAGGCCTGTCAGAAACAGATTTGATTTTGACATGTCAATCGGTTAGATTTTGACATGACATATATTTGTCATACCTTTGCAAACCCAATGAATATACAAAAAACCTTTGCAGAAAACATTATTATTATCAAGAAAAAATTAACAATAAAAGTACAGTTTCCTTATATTTTTATCGATCCCTAGCCCGAACACCTTAACTCTCTGGATTTTTTGAATTAGTTTA
>Ga0255385_10120_pt1 | contig 10554 bp, 7 predicted proteins | sample ANMaggSeSYBR01G3_FD_182103 | JGI IMG/M metagenome (GOLD analysis project Ga0255385, IMG submission 182103) | Sediment cell enrichment communities from methane seep in Santa Monica Basin, California, United Staets - ANME aggregate JGI... | ecosystem: Environmental > Aquatic > Marine > Cold seeps >...
CTTTAACAGCTGAACTGATAGCAAAAATTGGACTTACGGAAATTCTCACCCAACTCCAAGCGGAAGAAGATCAAAAGATCAAACGCGACATCAATGCACCCGAGGTTGCTGATTTGCTCCAGAGCCTAACCGGTAAATATCAGCAGCTTGATCTCATCAATGACCAGCTTTATGTTCATGATCAATATCGCCAATACTCATTGAGCGATCTCAGCACAGGCGCCAGGGAACAAGTTCAATTAGCTCTCCGGCTGGGCATTGCAGCCCGGGTCAGCGGCGGCAGCCCCCTCTTTCTAATCCTCGATGATGCTTTTCAACACTCAGATTGGAATCGCCGGGAATCGCTTATCCAAGGCACTATTGACCTGGTACAAAGCGGATGGCAGGTACTTTATCTGAGCATGGATGATCATATCCGAGATCTTTTTCTCAAGAAAGCTAAACCTGTATTAAAAAGAAAATTCAAATACTTTACCCTTGATTAATGATCTAATAAATAAGGTATGATTGAATCTGGTATTGTCTCTTATGTGGAATTATTAGCGCCTGCATTTGCCTGACTGGCAGCCAGATCATATTAGGATTTCCTGACATTACCTGGATCACAGTCTCAATGACCATAGCTAACCGGCTTCTACTTGGTTTTGTAATCGGTATCAGCAATTGTCAGGTTAAATATCATTTGCACAGTGCAATGTTCAATTTATTTACCAGCGATCAGTCACTAAATGCACTCGCTTTTCATAGTTCAGGAAACATAATACGGGTTCAGGATGCCTCCCCAGCAGCGTCTCCGCAGCCTTGAGATATCCTTCAACCTGGGTTTGGTAATCTTTTTCTTTCCAGAGCCTTTTAAATGCCTCCTTACTTGATATCCGATCAGTTTTAAACTCAACCAATACCCATTTGCTTTCCTCTAAAAACAAGGCATCGATCACGCCAATCAATGGACCTTTACCCTCCCGGGGAAGACTGAAAGGAATTTCATGCAGTAAGCGGTCAGCTCCTGTCATCCGATGATACAAATCAGAGTCCTGGAATCTCTCCAGGTTTTTAATAACTCTCCTGTAGCCATCTTTGATTTCCTTTTCCCCAGAAATACCAAGACTCCGTAATTCTGCATCAGCCCAGGAGATGAACGCTGTCTCTCCATCATCCGGGAACTTCCACATTTCCAGTGCGCGATGAACAACTTTGCCAACCATCCAGGCAGGAACTGTTGGCCTTTCTGCAGTGGAAACAACCCGGCGGATTTCCTGATCTTTTTCCTTTTCCTTATCCAACCCGTAGTCAACTGGCTGTATACCATCCACCATCGAAAAATCATCAATAATCTCTGGTTTCTCAGGCTGGCTGGCAGAGATGGTCGGATATATAAATTCAATTCCCGGTTTATAAATTCTACAGAGTGATTTCATGTCATTTTTTTCCAGTTTTATCTCCTGGATATCATCACCATCTTCCTGATAGGATATCTGCACATCGCCTAACCCCAGTGGTTCTACAAGTTTTCCTAACCAACCGGTTTGCTTTCCCATGCTTTGATCCCGGGCAGGCTTCCCCAGAACACCGCTGATGATTAATAATTCTTGCGCCCGCGTGGCCGCCACATACAACAGTCGATTGGATTCTGCTTCCTCCTTAAGACGCTCTTCGGTCAACGATAAACCGTATGCCAACGATGACGACCTTACGATTTCCGGAATCCCATTTTCCTCCAATATAATCTTATCTTCAAAAAATGGAGGAACTAACCCAAACCGTTCATCAAATAAAATTTCCCGACTGAATCGTCCTTTTTTTGACGCATCTCCCAGCACCACTACCGGGAACTCCAAACCTTTTGACTGATGCACTGTCATAATCTGCACGGCACCTTCTGCTACAGATAAAGCTTCTCCTTCTCTAACAGCGACATTTTTCAACTCGGAAATTGTATTTAAAAATGCCTCAACACTTGCTTCGCCCCTCTTTTGAGTATCAGTGATTAATTTTTTTAGATTTTGAACACTGCGTTTTAATCCCATTTTTGTTAACGATGGAATATATGCTGTCCCTTCCAGGAATTTCCACAAAAGTTCAGCTACAGTGATTCTGCCAATCAACGGGATTAGCTCATCTAGCAAAGAGACAATTCGACCCACCGTTTCAATTTCCTCTCCCAACCCCGCCGCCTTCGCATGGCGTGCTGCTTCCATCAGTGATGGCAAATCCCCTTTTCTCTGGAAATCCCGCAGACGCATCAAGGCAACATCAGACATGCCGCCAGCAGGAGACCGCAGTAAACCTGCCATTGCCAGGTCATTTTCAGGTTCTGCCAACGCTAATAAAGCATTTAATACGTCTCTTATTTCAGGACGATCGTAAAACCCTTGTCCAGCAATAGTAAGATAAGGAATGCCAGCTCCCTCAAAGGCCCCTTCATAAGCAGGAAACGAGCCAGAAGCCCGACATAAAACAGCGACATCCCCATAAGAAAGTAATCTTCTTTCACTCTCCCCAGGACCAGCCAACCATATACTTTCAGATTCGACTAATTCCATCAAACGAAATGCAGCAGCCCGGGCAGCGTTATGCAATGCTCCGGAAGCTTTGGCCCCTACCGCCAGATGAAGTTCGATATAAGGCAGCTCAAATCCTGAAGAAGCCTGCTCTCTACCTGGCTGTAGGGGAGAGAATGGCTCGATATAAGGTATACTCCCCTTTTCTCCTAAAACGGGTTTTAGCAAGTCGTTTAGATTTCGTAGCAAACCAGGATGCGCACGATATGAATTTGCTAGCTGGAAGCTCTCGCCAGCTTGTTTTATCTTTATTTGTTCTTCTCTGAATACAGAGACATCAGCTCCACGAAAGCGGTAGATAGATTGTTTCCCATCCCCTACAATAAATAAATTTTTATTCTCTCCATTTAATAAAGCAACCAGTTCACGCTGCCTGTGATTTGTGTCCTGGAATTCATCCACCAGTAAAGCTTTGACTTGATCCTGCCAATACAATTTAACTGAAGGAAAATTCTTCAGCAGCTGAAGAGATTTTAACTCAAGGTCATCATAGTCCAATTTGCTCAACCGGGTTTTAGCTCCTGTATACCACTCGTCGGCTTGCTGAAACACAGCCATTAACCCTGGAATAATTTGTTGAGCAAGTTTCTGATCCACTGCCAGATCCAAATTTATGTTATCCAATACTGAATCAAAAACCACTTGTATTTCTTTGATAACTGCCTTGGGATTCGCCGGGGCCCAATTATCTTTTCGGCCTTTTTGTTTCAAGTGGTTTCGGAGCGGACTCAGGCAGCGAGAGATCTCTAACCAATCACCCTCATCGTAGGCATCAGAAATCCTTTTCCACAAGATAATCGCTATGCGCAAATCCGGAACGAGGCCATCTCCTGCCATTTCTGCCCTATTTATCAGGCCTTGTTCCTCCAGTGACGCCAGCCCATCTAACCCGGATTGCACCAGGGGATTTTCAACAAAATCCTTTATAGGTTCAATTAAATAAGTCTGCCACAGTTCCCACAAATCAGCTGGCATCTGTTCCGCGGCTTCCTGTACTTCCAGTCTTTTTGCCAGCAACTCGGAAATGATTTTCCTTAAAGACCATTCTCCGAATGTAACAAACAATGAAGCTGCCTGCTGATCATTTGCTGCCCAACTCAAAGCAGCTTCCACAGACTGTGTTTTCAGGCGAGCCATCTCGCCATCTTCAAGTAGTTCAAAAGCGGGGTCCAACACCATCTCTGCAGGATGATGATGGAGAATGTCGGCTGCCAGGCTGTGTATTGTGCTTATTCTGGCAGCGTCCAGCTCCTCGTAAATTCCTCTCCAATAAATTTGATCATCCAGGCTGAAATCTGAACTCTCCAGGAACCTGCGAACTTCTTCTCGGATCCTGTTGCGCATTTCTCTAGCTGCCTTTTTAGTAAAAGTTATTGCCACTATAGATCGCAACGGCAATCCTTCCGCTAGAAGAGAAAGGTAACGAGCAACTAGAGTGCGGGTCTTGCCAGTACCAGCGCCTGCCGTAACCACAATATCCTGACCCCGAGAAACGATAGGGTCGAATTGTTCAGGACTTGGACCCATTTGCTTCAGAATTGGATGATTTCTCAACTCTTGATTCATCTCTTTCTTTACCACCGTTTTGGCCGATAATGCCAACAATAATCAGCTGCAGGGCAATAATCCGGGCACCCATTATCAGGAGCTTTTGGCCCAAAGCTCCCTTGGCGTACAGACTGAATGGCTTTCCAAGAAATATCTACCGCATTTTCCATCGCTGCCGACGGACCCTTTTTCCTGTTTATTCTAAACGAAGACATCTTAAAACCACTTGTTTCCGCAGTCCGAACATGAAAATAAAATCCTTCCTGGATATTTCCCAGTTCTAGGGCGCTCTGAGCAGCCAGAGCATACAATGGGATCTGCAGTTTTTTTCCTTCCCGAACTGCTTGATGTGTAAAACCATAGCTTGCGCTAGTTTTATAATCAATGATCCGGATTCTCCCGGTTTCATTTTTGTCTACCCGGTCTATGAATCCGCGCAGGAGAAAAATATTTCCTCCCCGGGTACTTACTTGCAAGGGAGGTTCAGGAAATCCAGGTATCCCAAACTTTTGTTCAGCCTGGAAAAACACAAATGATGGATCCATAGTCTCCAATACAACCAAACAACGTTTCAAATTGGTTAAGATTTCTTTTTGAGTATGAAGCCACCATGATGTTATCCTGAAGCCCTCCCTTCGCGGGGCCTGGTCAAAAACCTTTCTGGCAATTCCTGGCAACGCATTCTGTAATTTTTCAAGCTCAGGGCGATCATCGGCTTCCTGATATAAATCTTCAAGAATATGATGGTATATATTTCCAAGCTGCCTGGCGTCCAAACCTTCCCTGGGTAGTTCGATTTTTTCAATCCCCAATACGTTGGCTGCAAAAAAATAATAGGGACAAACCTGGTAAGTTTCCAGACGGCTTGCACTCCAAATATGTTCCGCTGAAAAACGCTCTGAAAAAACATGCCTGAGCTTACCTAAGCTGCCATCATAGATGCTTCCGGACATGCCTGAATCATAAGTCCTGCCGGATAAAATAATTAACGCTTGATTAATCTGACTGCAGGTTTCAGGTTGGTTTTTTTCAGCTTGCCGCCAGGCAGAGCTGTATTCTTGACCAGTGGAGATTATTTCAAAATATTCCGATTTGGATGAGGCATCACGTAAATCTGGTAATGTGCGGCTTGTATGAATTAAAGGTTCTATGTTTACGCAGCGCAAGATTTCTTCCCAGTAAGGGGAAGGCTGCCAGGGAGTTCCATTGCCTGCTATTCTTGGTCGGGTTATCAGTAATGCAGAATTAGCTCGTGTTACCGATTCGTAAAAATACTCTGCCTCAGAGCTTTCAGTTGATTGCTTAATTGGTAACCCATATTCCTCCTGGAGGAGCTTTCGATCCCCATCTCTTAGAAATGGATCTTCTTTTAACGTTTGGGGGAATTCCCCTTCAGCAAGACCTATAATGGCTACTGAGTGGAATGGAATTCCCCGGGATTCAGAAATATCTGAACAATACACCCCATTTGAATTAAATTCCACAGGCTGGTAAGAAGTTCTCTTAATTATTGACTCAATATTTTCCAGGAACGTGCTGAATGTCTCGCTTTTGGAGCCCATCACTGCTTCCGCCCAGACCATCTCCCGGAAAATATTCTTTAGAGCCCTGATTGCGCTTAGGTCTCTTTGGGCTAAATCCAGAGTTCCACCCTTTATCTTTTGGATTACTTCCAAGCTAGATTGAGACACCTTAACTTGTTCGTCACCCAGCAGGTCTTCCAACCAGGAAACAAATTCACTGACAGTTCTTTTTTCGGAAGGTGGAGTCAAAAGATGGATGAAAGCCTGGAACTTTTCCCACAATCTTGCCGCCTCTTCACCGAATACTATTCCTGACGGCAGATTCGGTCCTTCCCCGTACACGTTATCTTCAGTTTTACTCCTCTCTGTCAAAAGCAAGAACGCTTCCTCCCACTGCTCGTACCCCTGGATAATACTTCCCCAGCGCGCAATTTTAACCAGCTGATCGGTATCCTCGAGATGAGTTTTCAATGAATTCTGGCTGTTTTCCTTTTCAAGAAGACTATCCCAACAGAAATAAGGGGATTTCCAGGCGTCAACTACTGCATGCCAGTTATATTGTTCTTTTCCGGGATGCATACCTTTCAATAAATCAAAAAATGACGCTATCACTGGATTTTCTATTAAGGGCTTACCTCCCCGAACTTGTACTGGTATCCCGAATTCACTTGCTACCCGGTAAATAATCAAACGATAGGGTTCCAGGCTTCTGGTCAATAAAGCAATCTGCCCGGGATGAATGTTTCCGTTCACAATTGTTGACTTAATCCATCGTAGAGCAAATCGGATTTCAGCTTCCCTATCCGGCACAGCTGCCATCTGCAGTTCACCATCATTATCTATCAAATTCTCTTCTTCCATCCTGAATAAATTACCTTCCAGGCGAGAAAAAAGAGTATCAGGTAATTTCTCTTCACCCTTTTCTTCCAGGTAAATGATTTCCAGAGTATCCGCTTCTTCCAGCAATTCCATTATGCGTTGAAATCGCTTGTGAACCAGGGGTCTTGTTGTGCCATCTTTGGTTCCGGTTAAAGTAACCATCAATTCAGAAACCTGTGCTTTCAAAGCCAGAATAATCCTTAACTGAACTGGAGAGAGATCATCAAATCCATCTATCAAAAGGGATTTCCAATCTGAACATAGGACAGAATTACGCTCTAGCGCTTCTGCTGCCAACCATACTTCCCCAATATAGTCGGACCAATTTTCATCCTGGAGTCTTTTTTGATAAGCTGAGTAAATTATTGCCAGTTCACTTAATCTGAGTTCATCACCCATTTCCTTCACGGCGGCAGCAAATTGAGAGGGTGATATACCGCCCGCTTTAAGTTCCCGGATTATCTTCAATGTGATTTGAATAAATCCTGGCAAAGTCTTAATTCCCCCGTAGTAATCCAACTTACGGTTTTCCACAATATTCTGCAGCAATCGCGTTTGGGTTATTTCAGATATCCGGGTATTGAAGATTCCTGTCAATCCAAGTATTTCCCTCGCAAAATCTTCAAAGGTACCAACATTGACACCTATCGCCCCTCCAGCCTTGGCCAATTCTTGCCTGAAAGCCACCGCCTGAATCCTGGACGGCACGATCACGCGCGGAGTTTCCATTAATTCAGCAGAAAGTTCCCGGGCCCGTTTAGCAGCCCAGGTGGTTTTTCCTGATCCAGCGGGAGCAATGATAACCTTAATACTCATAAGATAGACAATCCTGCTGATCCCCAGTTACTGTTTATCTTTTCCATTTATCCGACACCAATAACTGAAACAATCACAATAAAAATGGCGATAAACCAGTGGATAAGGAAAGAATAAACGAACGATCCAGTGCGCCAGGCAACCCAGCCAAATGCAAACCCGCCAAATATTGTGGAGAGGGTCTCAACTTCCGGTTTACCAAGGTGAGCAACAGCAAATGGTACGGCTTGAATCCATAACGCATCAGGTCCATATTTACGGGCATACCCAAAAAGGATCCATCCTCTGAAAATATATTCCCATCCAAAAAGCTCAAGTGCTTTTTTCCAAATTAGTCCCTCTTGTGAATAATTATAATATCCTTGCATGCCGGAATTCCTTGTGCCCAGAAACCAGATAATTGGAGCCATTAAAAGCAATCCAAGAAATGTCAGCAGCAATCCGGTTTTCCAATCTCCCAACTTAAACCCATAATCCGCTGGTTTTTCTTTAAAGACAAAAATTGTAATTCCCAGAGGAATTATTACAAAAAGCAGAATGCTGTCCAAGTAGTTACGGGAAGTCGGACTGTAGTAATAATCAGCGATTATCAACAAAGTGCTGACTACTGTAATAACCGCTATTTTCCAATCAATATTTAATCGCCCACCGAGGATTCTTTTCATAGAATTCCAAAGGCCCGCAGCGCCATCTAAACGCTCACTCAAGTTATTCATTTTTCAGTCGTGTAATACTTTCTATAGCATATCATACTCAGTATTCCTTTTCACTTTTCTCCTATTTTCAAATAGAAGGCTCACTGAATTGCACGCAATTAGCTTAATAAAAATTTTCCATTTCCGTCTAATTAATGGGATAATATTTGCCTAATGGACTTAACTCCCCTGCTCTCTCAAATTGCATCTCAATATCAGCTTCGCCCTGATGGCGCTCATGGCTTGAGCCACTGGGGAAGGGTTTTAGAGAATGGTTTAAAATTGGCGAAAATTGAAGGCGGCGACATTACAGTGATCACACTATTTGCCATTTTTCACGATGCCTGCCGTCACAATCAATCATTTGATCCTGGCCATGGCAATCGAGGCGCCAATCTTGCCGGACATTTACTAGGAGACAATCCACAAGTTTCTGCAGACCAGCTTGATCTTCTGAAGACTGCCTGCAGTCAACATACAGACGGGAAAACCGATGGTGATCTCACTCTCCGAATCTGTTGGGATTCGGATCGCCTAGACCTTGCCCGGGTTGGCATCTTCCCCGATATCCGCTACCTTTGTACGGACGCAGCCAAAGACAGCCTGATCATAGACTGGGCCAACACGCGGGCTCAGACAAACCACACTCCATATTTTGTCTTGGATAATTGGAATAAGATCTTTATCAACTCATAGCACCCCTAACGAAAATAATAGCTCCAATCCACAAAACAAGTTATTAACTACCCAATTCTTACAAAACAGTATAGCAAAATTCCTCTTGATTTCTATCGTTCATGCTATACTCAGATAGGTAATCACTTCATTTATTCAGGCTGAAATTATTTATGAACATGATGAAATACTGCCCAGAATGTTATAAGGAGATTCCTCCCGAATCGCCTTCCTGTCCCTTCTGCGGTTACAAAACAGGAAACGGCGATGAAGATGAGACTCCGCAAATCCTTGAAACCCCAAAAACTGATTCCTACATCCCTCCGGAGCAGACAGTATTAAGTCTGTTATTGCTTTTGATCTTCTTCTGGGGGATCAACATTTCCCTCACTGTCCTCCCAATATTCCTCAATTTCGGAACTACAAAAAACATTTTAATCGCCGCTATAGTATCTCAGGTTTCATCCCGGGCTCTTGTTGGTATCTGGGCTTTTGCAGAAGTATCATTAAAAAAGGATCAATCTACAAACAAAAAGATTGGCGTATTTTTATTGACATTCATACCCATCGTAGCCTTATTCTCCTTCCTACAGGCATCAAGAACAATGGTTCGCAAGGAGACCTTGTCCGCTTTAACGATCTCTAGTATTTCTGCCGCAATTATCATGTCAATAATGCTCTACGCCACCGCAGACGACATTACAGCTATCTTATCCGGCACGGACGGCATTGCAGTTATCTCTACCACCTCAGAACCTTCTGCTGTTTTACCCGACGCTACTCCAGATCCAAATCAACCAGAGCAAGCCGCCGAGGCAACAACCTCCACACCCTCACCAACAGCCACAAGAGTATATCAGGGAGATTGCAGAAGTCCGGCATCTATTACGGCAGATGATGCAGGTGAATTTCGTGAAGTCTGCGGGGAAGTCACCAATTATGGTGACATGGAGTGCGAGTCATGCCCATTAGGCTTTTATTCTTACATTAGACTAGATGGAGCATTTCAGATTATTTCTTACGATTGGCATTTTTCCTTTGCCTGGCTAGATGAATGTCTTCGAGTGTCTGATAAAGTAGAAATGCTAGGCGAAAATCCGGTATTTGTATTTGGCAAAGGGAAGGGTTACTCAGGCGCTGAATGCTATACTGACAATCGAGGAGAATTGGTTTGCGATGGCGTGGTGTATTTCCAAAAATACTCAGGCTGCAAATAAATCCATCCAATTTTCCTGTCTCTTTTTTCTCAAATCCATCATTTTGTTGATTTTTTTCCACGAAGGTCCCCTTGAACCCCAAAATAAAAACGGGTTAAAACTTTCCAGGGGACCGGATTTCATACCTCAAAATAAAAAGCGGGGAAAAAATTACGGTGGTCCTGCCTTGTGAAAACTCACTTATGCATCCACAAGACTTTAGACAAATTCCTACGGCTGGCTACTTATCCCCTTGCTCACCTCTGGTTTCTACCAGAGAGCCGCAACCAATTCGTTAGACATTAAACCGAATATTGAGAATATCGCCATCTTGCACAATATAATTCTTACCTTCCAAGCGCACTGCACCCATTTTCCGTGCTTCGTTTATTGAGCCGGCTTCTATTAAGTCTTGATAACTGACAACTTCTGCTCTAATAAACCCCCTTGCTAGATCTGAGTGAATTGCACCCGCTGCCTCAACCGCATTTGCCCCCTGAGGTACAGTCCAGGCCCGCACTTCGTCCTCGCCAACTGTAAAAAAAGACTGCAAACCTAATAATTCATAATTCAGCCTGATCATCCGGTTTAAACCCGGCTCATTAATGCCATATTCCTCCAAGAATATTTCCGCATCCTCGGGGGAAAGCTGGGCTATCTC
>Ga0255385_10154_pt1 | contig 10495 bp, 9 predicted proteins | sample ANMaggSeSYBR01G3_FD_182103 | JGI IMG/M metagenome (GOLD analysis project Ga0255385, IMG submission 182103) | Sediment cell enrichment communities from methane seep in Santa Monica Basin, California, United Staets - ANME aggregate JGI... | ecosystem: Environmental > Aquatic > Marine > Cold seeps >...
TTTCCCTATGATTTGGAGTAAATACTTATTTCTTCATCTTGCGTATAGCGAACTCACATGCCTTTGACAATGGATCATAGGTCTCAGACACAGCAGGACAGTACGCAAATTCCGCACTATAGAGGTCATGCAGGTCCATATTACCTTTAATTGCAAGCGATATCAAATTCACCCTCGATGCAGCACCTTCTTCACCTACTGCCTGACCGCCTATGATCCTTCCGGTTCTGGCATCTGCCAGGACCTTGACTGTGATTTCCTTTGCACCCGGATACCACTCCGGTCTGGTTAAGCCGCTTGCCTTTCCGGCAACAACCTCGTATCCTGCGGATTTTGCAAAGAACTGGTTAAAACCGGTTGCTGCAATTTCAATCGAACCAATAACTGAAACAAAGGTCGTAAGAGACCCATCGTACGTCTCATATCCGCCAGCCGCATTCGCTCCTGCCGCAATCCCCTGGCGGTATGCAGTTGTTGCAAGCTGTGACATCCATGGCTTGTGGTTTATCGGGCTTACGGTCTCTACACAATCACCTGCTGCGTATACTCCAGCAATGCTTGTCTCCATTTTTGCATTCGTCTTAATACCCCAGTTTCCAGGTTCGCACCCCGCATCCTTTGCCAGGTCCCAGCTGGCACGCACACCGGATGCCATGATAACCATATCAGCAGGGATGCTTTTGCCATTTACGGTTACAGATGTTACCCCATCATCACCGGAAACTTTCTCAACTGTAGCATTCATCATGAGTTTGATGCCGGATTTCTTTAGTGATCTTTCAAGGACTTTTGCAATATCAGGGTCGATCGCTCGCGGGAATGCATGGGACAGCATCTCTACAATGGTCACATCAATATTATGTGCTGCAATTGCGGCTGCAGTTTCAAGACCGATCGCACCCGCGCCGACTACAACAGCACAGGATGTGTCTTTTGAGTAATCAACGATCTGTTTTGCATTTTCTGGGTTGCTTACCACAAAGACTCCCCTGTTCATTAGTTCATGGGCACCGGGGATCGGAGGTACGAATGGAAAACATCCTGTTGCGATTATTACCGAGTCGTAGGGAATGCTTTTTGCCTCGTCGGTTTCCAGATCCACAGCAGTTACGACATTGTTACCGGGATCGATGGACACTGCCCTGTGCTTCAGGAGTTTGACCATGTTCATTTTTTCCAGCGGAAGGCTGTGTATGAGTTCATCGAACTCATCGATTACACCCTCCATCACAAAAGGCAGCCCGCACGGTGAGAACATGTCGTACTCCTTCTGGTCGATGATCGTTATCTGCGCATCGGGATTTACCTTTTTTGCGGTTTTTGCGGCGATAAAGCCGCTTGCGCCAAGACCGATGATCACGATTTTAGTGGCTTTCATGTGAGTGTATTTCTCCTTTATTCCAACTTGCAAATTTGCTTAGAATTTTATCAGGAAGATATATTATAATTTTGTGTAACAAAGTGTCTTTGGTTTGATAGTCTTTGTTAGTCCCGCCTATGTATTATAGATAACCTGTCAGCACATTACAGTATGGTAAATCTTAAAATTATGATCGAAATAAACCTCTACAAAAATGAAAGATCAGTTTATGGAAAGCAGCTGAAAAAACAGGACCTGAGATAGAAGAATTCAAGAAATTCTGTTTATAAGTGAACTGTAAAAAGTTCACTATTCCATCAAATTGAACTGTTTACAGTAACACTTTTAAATACCATAGTCCATTTATACTTCATGAAACAAGACATAATGCGAATCCTTGCAGACTGGAACGTGTGGTGGGAAATAAAAGAGGTACCTGGAAACCTGCTTGGAAGGCCGCGGAAAAAATCAACCGAGCTTATTGACCTCCTGAAATTAAGGGAGATAAAAATAGTCACAGGTGTGCGCAGAAGCGGAAAATCAACCCTGCTTTACCAGGTCATTGAGCATCTTCTGAAAAGTGGCATAGCAGCAGAGAATATTCTTCTCATAAATTTCGAGGATGCTGCACTTGCACACTATTCTCCTGAAGAGATATACGAAAGTTATCTTAGCGAGCTTAACCCTGCGTTTGACAATTTTGTCTTTATTGATGAGGTTCAGAGAAAAAAAGACTGGGAGATGTGGGTCAGGAAAAAATATGACCTGAAACACATTAAGAATTTTTATATTACCGGCTCATCTGCCTCCCTGTTAAATAAAGAATACTCCACCTTGCTCACTGGAAGAAACTTATCAGTGGATATTTTTCCCTTAAGTTTCAGGGAGTTTCTGCTTTTTTCAGACATACAGATAAACAGCATAGAAATAATAAGCACACAGACACGATCAAAAGTGCTTTTCAGCCTGAAAAAGTATCTTGAGTGGGGCGGCTTTCCCGAAGTGTTTTTTGTTGATGATAACTATAAACGCCACCTTTTAAACCAGTACTTTGAGGATATTATTTATAAGGACATCGTGGACAGGTATGGCACAAACCCTGGAAAAACAAAGGAACTTGCAGTTTATCTTCTTACAAATATAGCCAATCTTTTCAGCATGAGAAAAACAAGAAATGCTCTCGGCTTTGGGCTTGAGACTATATCAGAATACATTGCATACATGACTGAAGCATATCTTCTATATGCGGTACCCATATACTCTCCTTCGCTAAATGTCCAATCTGTGAATCCTAAAAAGATATACTGCATCGATACAGGTCTGCGAAATGCTGTGTCGTTCAAGTTTTCAGAGGATAGGGGACGCCTTGCAGAAAATGCTGTGTTTGTGGAATTGAAGAGACGCAAAAAGGAAGTGTATTACTGGAAAAGCGATGCAGGAGAAGTGGATTTCATCGCAAAAGATGGACTGCAACCAGAAGAAGCTATCCAGGTATGCTGGAACCTTGAAGAAGAGCGCACAAGAAAGAGGGAGGTCAAAGCATTATACAGCGCAATGGAGATCTTTAATTTAGAGAGGGGTATCATAATAACCGAAGATATGGAAGATGTAGAGGAAGAAGACGGTAAAACAATATTTTTTGTACCGTTATGGAAATGGTTTTTAAAATTTGAAGAATATTGAACTCCATCCGGATATCTTTCAAGAATCCAATGTATACAATCACTCTTCAGACTGTGTTTTTTTCCCCTCATTTGATCATCCGGACAATTAATTACCGAAGCCTGTAAACAAAACCCTGCACCCCAATTTCCCCTTTTGTCATTCAAAACCTCCACACCTTTTATCCATAACTCCAGGAGATTTTTTATTTTCTTCTGGTCTTTTGAACTATAATGAACCGCAAATGAACGCAGATTTCGCATGCAGTATCCGCGTTTATCTGCGTTCATCTGCGGTTAATAGAACTGATTAATAAGTGTAATCAGAAAATAATAAAAAGTCTCGAATTCCATAGAGTAAATATTATGTAAGGTGTTTTAAAATTATCTAATTACACACGATTACATGGGATGCGTTTTACAATGACTAATGAACAGATCATCGAATCAGGGCTACATGAACTTGCGCAAATCGATCCAACGACCGATCGAACTGAAAAATGGAAAAGTCAGCTCATGGATTATCAATTCAATTATGAATACACAGATGATATTTACATATGGCTTACGAATGTACTGGCATTGAGGGCTGTGAACTATGGTAATTTTGGCATTGGATGTGTTTTGATAGATAGGAGTGGAAATGTGGTTGTTCATGGTCACAACGAAATTTTCAATCCATATTTTCGTAGTGATCGACATGCTGAAATGGTGGTTATGGATAAGTTTGAAGACACTCACCAAGATCTCACTGAACTGGAAGGCTACACACTGTATACGTCCCTAGAACCTTGTCCCATGTGTTTGGTACGGCTAATAAGTTCAATCGTCAACAAAGTTTTGTATGCTGCGCCTGATATGTCGGGTGGCATGGTTCAGAAAATGAAAGGCTTACCTCCATTTTGGATCGAGTTAGGCGAGGGAAAGGTTTTTACTCAAGCTAAGTGTTCCCAAGAACTGATCAAAAGTGCTAATGATATCTTCCTTCTCAATGCCCGCGAACTCTACGAAAAACTTAAAAATATGTGAAAATATATATGATAATAATTCCAAAATGAAAAAATGAACCAGTAGAAACCCTACTGGTTCAATATAGCTTCTGCCTCTTCCCTGTATGCATCCATCACGTACGGAATGCCTGAGACTTTCGCATCCTCCTCGGTCAGGCACATCACGTCTTTCTTTGATGTGGTAGACAGGTCAAAGTTCCTGCTGCCAGCCATCAACTGCTGCAGTCCGGTCCTTGTCTTCTGGCAGTAACTGCAAATACCCAGGGCTCCCAGCGGTATGTTCTTCACATCGCTGCCGAACCTGTTAACAAGTTCCTCATAATGCACAAATATCTCCTCGACCCTGCGCCCGTACTGGGATTCCGTTTTGGGCAGTTCGTCCTTATCTATCCATTTGGCGATGTTCTTACCCACCCTGCCCGGTATCATCAATCCACGACCCATACATACCGCTTTCAAATCAGGTGCACCCATTGCAATGGCCTTGGCGTTACCGAAAGTATTGGTGGCGCTCAGGCGCTCAGGTGGGCTTTGAAACATGATATTATAATAGGTTCCCGGAAATCTGAATAAGCCGAATTAACATCCGATGAATATAAAAAGTGCAAAGCATTAATTTACACAACCCTTTTAACCCTTTCCTCCCATGCTAAGCACCTAGTATGAAAGCAATACTAGGATTAGAAGACGGCACAGTTGTGAAGGGCATTGGATTTGGTTCCGCCGGAGCTACTGTTTGCGGTGAACTGGTTTTTTCAACACAATATACCGGATACGAAGAGGCACTCACCGATCCTTCATACGCCGGCCAGATACTGATGTTCACCTACCCCCTGATCGGCAATTACGGCGTAAGCGGCAAGACCTTCCAGTCAGACGGCATGAAAGCAGAGGCCCTGGTGGTCAGGGAGGCATGCGACCATCCATCCCACCACCTGTCCGGACGCTCCATTTTTGATTTTGCAAAAGAAGAAGACCGGCCCGGAATCGCAGGTGTCGATACCAGGATGCTGACCATCAAGACCAGGGATACCGGCGCCATGAGGGCATGCCTGCTCACAGATAGTGACGATGGCGAAAAAGCCGTGCGCCTGGCAAGGCAGCACCCTAAGATATCAGACCGGCACGACCTGATAGACCGGGTGACCTGCCCTACCCCCTACCACATCGAAGCAACCGGCAAGGACAAGCCACATTTCGTTGTCATCGATCTTGGCATAAAGACCAACATTGTAAAGAGCCTGCAGCAGCGTGGTGTGGGTATAACCGTAGTACCTGCAAGTACTCCACCTGACTATATTACCGAACAAAAACCAGATGCCATATTCGTATCAAACGGTCCCGGCGACCCGGAAAAGGCAGGCACTGCCATTGATGTTGTAAAACACATGATGGGAGAAGTCCCCATCTATGGCATCTGCTTTGGCAACCAGATCATATCCCTTGCACTCGGAGCCAGCACCTATAAGTTAAAGTTCGGGCACAGGGGTGCCAACCAGCCTGTAAAAGACCTGGAAACAGGCAACGTGTACATCACCTCCCAGAACCACGGATTTGCAGTGGATGCCAGTTCCCTGGATGTGGCCAAGGCTCATATCACCCACCTGAACATAAACGATAATACCGTGGAAGGTATCGCCCACGACTACCTGGACATCATGAGCGTACAATTCCATCCCGAGGCCAGCCCCGGTCCCTGGGATACTGAAAAATGGTTCTTTGATACAATCGTAAAAAAGGTGATGAAATAATGCCACGTAATCCTGGTATTAAAAAAGTACTGCTGATAGGCAGCGGTCCTATCATGATAGGCCAGGCAGCAGAGTTTGATTTTAGCGGCAGCCAGGCATGCCAGTCATTGAGGGAAGAAGGTGTGAGCGTGGTACTCATTAACTCCAACCCTGCCACTATCATGACCGACCCCGAAATGGCAGATGTGGTATATATTGAACCTATCAAACCAGAAATAGTGGAACGTATTATCAAGAAGGAGCGGCCCGACGGAGTGATCGCGGGACTGGGCGGGCAGACCGGGCTGAACATCGTAAGTGAACTGGCCGAAATGGGCGTACTTGAAAAATACAATGTCAAACTTTACGGCACACCATTAAAAGCCATACAAGATACCGAGGACAGGGACCTGTTCAAACAGGCCATGCAGCGCATCGGTGAGCCTGTACCCCACAGCAAGGCCGTGAACACTATCGAAGATGCTGTCGCAATGATCGAAGAACTGGGCCTGCCTCTTGTCATCAGGCCGGCCTATACCCTGGGTGGGGCTGGCGGTGGAATTGCCAGGACAAAGGAAGAACTCATCTCAATTACTGAACTGGGCCTGAAACGCAGCCGTATCACCCAGGTGCTTATTGAGGAGGGCATTCTGGGCTGGAAAGAGTTTGAGTACGAGGTGATGCGTGATGCCAATGATACCTGTATTGTGATATGTAACATGGAGAATATCGATCCCATGGGTATCCACACAGGGGAGAGCATAGTGGTCACTCCCAGCCAGACCCTTTCAGACCGGGACCATCAGATGCTGCGCAGTGCCAGTATCAATATCATAAGGAGCTTATGTATCGAAGGCGGGTGTAATATCCAGTTTGCAGTTAAGGACGGTGAATACAGGATCGTGGAAGTCAACCCCAGGGTGAGCCGATCCTCTGCACTGGCCAGTAAAGCTACCGGGTACCCTATAGCCAGGGTGACCGCCAAGATCGCCATCGGCATGACCCTGGACGAGATACCGAATGATGTTACCAAAAAGACGCCTGCGTCCTTCGAGCCTACTGTGGACTATACCGTGGTCAAGATACCCAGGTGGCCTTTTGACAAATTCGTGAGTGCAGATAAGACCCTGACCACTGCTATGAAGAGCACAGGTGAGGTCATGGCTATCGGGCGCACAATTGAAGAAGCAATGAAAAAGGCTATCCGCAGCCTGGACGTGGATATGTATTTCGGGTTCAGGGAGTGGGACCGTGAAGAGGTAATTGACCTGCTGAAGACCCCTACCCATGAGCGGTTATTTGGCATTTACCATTGCCTGAGGACCGGATTTTCAATTGATGAGATATCAGGCATCACATCTATCGATTCCTTCTTCCTGGAAAAGATACAAAATATTATACAAATGGAAGATACCCTGCGCTCAGGATTGACCAGGGAAACCCTGTTCTGTGCCAAGCGAATGGGATTCACGGATGAAGAGATCGGCAAACTAACAGGCAGGACAAGGGAAGATATCAATGATATGCGCAGGCAGATGGGGATCACTACCACCTACAAGATGGTGGATACCTGCGCTGCCGAGTTCGCTGCCGAGACCCCGTATTATTATTCATGCTATGAAGAGATGTGCGAGAACGAACCCACTGATGGCAAAAAGGTGCTGATACTGGGTGCGGGCCCTATCCGCATAGGGCAGGGCATTGAGTTCGACTACTGCACCGTACATGCGGTGAGTGCACTGCGGGAAGAGGGGATTGAGACCCATATCATCAATAATAATCCCGAGACCGTGTCTACAGATTATGATACTTCGGATAAACTGTTCTTTGAGCCACTGACCCTTGAGGATGTGATGAACGTTATCGAGCGGGAAAGACCCTGGGGCGTGATGGTACAGTTCGGCGGCCAGACCTCTGTGAACCTGGCATTACCTTTGCAGCGGGAACTGCAGCGCAGGTCTGACCTGGATACTGTTATACTGGGCACTACTCCGGAAGATATGGATATTGCAGAGGACAGGGAGCGGTTCAATAAGATGCTGCAGGGTATGGGCATTCCACAGCCAGAGGCGGGTTATGCCACCTCGGAAGCCGGGGCCAGGGAAGTGGCAGCCGGGATCGGGTACCCTGTGCTGGTTCGCCCCTCCTATGTACTGGGCGGACGTGCCATGGAGATAGTATATGACGAGAACGACCTGAACCGGTACATGAATGAGGCAGTGCGGGTCTCGCCCGAGCGTCCAGTACTCATCGACAATTTCCTTGAGGGTGCCATTGAGATCGATGTGGATGCCATATGCGATGGCGAGGACGTGCTTATCGGTGCGATCATGGAGCATATCGAAGAGGCCGGGATACACAGCGGTGATTCGGCGTGCGTGATACCGCCCCAGTCACTGGGACAGTATGTCCTGGATACGGTCAGGAATTATGTGAGGCGCATTGCCCTGGCACTCAGGGTAAAGGGTATCCTGAACATCCAGATGGCATACAAGGATCGGGTGGTCTATGTGCTGGAGGCGAACCCAAGGAGCAGTCGTACCATTCCATTCGTATCAAAGGCTGTGGGACTGCCGCTGGCCAAGATAGCGGCCAGGGCCATGATAGGGATAACATTGAAGGAGCAGGGATACCTCCAGGAACCCAGGCCTGTACATGTTTCAGTGAAGGAAGTCCTCCTGCCATTTGACAAACTCCCTGGAGCGGACCCGATCCTCAGCCCTGAGATGCGCAGTACAGGTGAGGTCATGGGTATGGATTACAGTTACGGGCTGGCTTTTTTCAAGGCAGAACTGGCAGCAGATAATGCACTACCGCTACAGGGTAAGGTGTTCATGTCCATCAGGGACCAGGATAAGCCGGTACTGGTGCAGATAGCAAGGAAGATGGCAGATGCGGGACTGGAAATCATTGCTACCAGCGGCACGGTTCGGTACCTGTCCGGTAAGGGTTTCGACGTTACTGAAATAAAGAAGGTACACGATGGTAGTCCTAATGTCATTGACCTGATGCGTAAGGAGGATGTCGGCCTGGTCATCAATACGCCTACAAGCAAGATAAGCTACAAGGACGGGCGGAGTATACGGCGGGCGGCTGTGGATTATGCGGTACCATATATCACTACGATTCAGGCGGCAATGGCTGCTGCCGATGCTATTGAGGCCATGAGCAGGGGGGAAATGACGATAAAGAGTATTGGGAAGTACCATTTAGAGATGTGAAAACCTGAATGTGCTGGTGGTGGTGGGATGTTCTGGAAAAAGCAGTGTATGACTTTGCTGAAATAGGGGGTAACCTTCTGGCCTTTGAAGAGGTCGGCCAACTTGACCTGGGCGGGAAGGTAACTGCCACAAAAATGGCACAGCAGGAAGTCTTCAACAATAATCAGGTCACTGGATGTGCTACTGATGTTTCCTTATTGTAAAACATCAGTGAATTAGCAGGTTGATTTAAAAAATAGTGGAAGGAATCTAATGATCCATCCACTCAAATGTTATACGCCGTCTCACAATGACATGTCTTGTCAAGCCCGATATTTTCCTCACTCTCAGTAACCTTAAGTCCCATCGTCCTGTCAATCACAAATCCAATTAAGATTGTGCAGAGACTCGCATAGATGATCGTGATAACGACCCCTTCAATCTGGAGCAATAGCTGGTGTGAGTTACCAAGCAAAAGACCTGTGGCCCCCACACTTGCAAAAACGCCAGTTAAGAGCGCACCCGTAATCCCGCCAGCACCGTGAACCCCAAAGACATCCAGTGAATCATCGTAGCCCAGCTTACCTTTTAGCATCACGGCCCAATAGCACACAATTCCTGCAATAAGTCCGATCAGGAGTGCTGCCATCGGTGTGACAAAACCTGCGCCTGGCGTGATTGCAACAAGCCCTGCCAAAATTCCGGTTGCAAATCCAAGTGCAGTTGGTTTTCCGCTATGGGTCCATTCTGCTGCCATCCACGAAAGTCCTGCAGCTGCCGGTGCAATGAACGTAGTTATAAAGGCAAGCCCGGCAACCTCATCAGCAGCCAGGGCCGACCCTGCATTGAATCCGAACCAGCCAAACCACAAAAGCCCTACACCAAGCAGCGTGAAAGTAACGTTGTGCGGCTTAATTGCATCCAGGCCATACCCTTTCCTCTTACCAAGGAAGACCAGGAGTGCAAGGGCTGAGATACCTGATGTTATGTGGACAACCGTACCACCTGCAAAATCAAGTGCTTCCCCTGTGAGAAATCCGCCGCCCCACACCCAGTGACAGACAGGTGCATAGACGATAAGGCCCCATAATGCGACGAAGGCTATGTATGACTTGAACTTGATACGCCCGACAATAGCACCAGAGATAAGGGCAGGCGTTATTATGGCAAACATCCCCTGGAACACAATAAATGTGTATGTGGGAATCGTGCCTGATGTTGAGTAAAGGTCGATCCCACGTAGGAATACATACTCAAATCCGCCTATGAACCAGTTTCCGGTCCCGAATGCAAGTGAGTAACCAATTATCACCCACTCTATAGCAATAACACCCATTGCAACGAACGAGTGCATCATGCTGCTCAGGACATTCTTACGCCGCACCATCCCGCCATAGAATAACGCAAGCCCGGGAAGCATGAATAATACCAGTGCTGATGAGATCAAAACCCATGCAGTATCTGCTGCAACAATAGCCATATCTTTACCTTCCTAAATTGCTTCGGACCCAATTTCGCCGGTGCTTATCCTTAT
>Ga0255385_10082_pt2 | contig 10491 bp, 8 predicted proteins | sample ANMaggSeSYBR01G3_FD_182103 | JGI IMG/M metagenome (GOLD analysis project Ga0255385, IMG submission 182103) | Sediment cell enrichment communities from methane seep in Santa Monica Basin, California, United Staets - ANME aggregate JGI... | ecosystem: Environmental > Aquatic > Marine > Cold seeps >...
CCAAACGTTCGTTATATTCAAGTGGAATCTCCGCTTCAAAGGCATATGTTTTATGTGTTAACGCATTCTTAAGTAGGTCTTTATTTTTGAAATTGTAGTTTATTTTCTTCTCAAGCGATTCAAAAATGTCTTTTCCTTAAAATCATATATCAATTAAAATTTGAAATCAGATTGCAGAACAAATAATCAGTATCACCAATTAACATTATGCATTTCAACAGGTCAAAAAGATAGATATAGTTGATATAAGTTTTTACTAATAATCATATGTTTAAAGTATCGATACTCGATGGATACGTAGATGAACCCTCTTGCCTAGGGGTACCTCCATATATCAGCCCATATCCTAGATACATTGCCGGTGCAGTTTGGAGTATTGATAAGTCCGCACAGATTTTTTATGTAACAATTGATCAGTTAAGGAATGATAAATCATTGTTAGACGTTTTATCAGAATCTGACATAATCGTAGTTATCGCTGGGATGTCTGTCCCTGGAAGATATCTCTCGGGATTTCCTGTCAGCCCCAGTGAGCTTGTATCTTTTCTAAACGGTTTATCTAGCCCCTTAAAAATACTCTGCGGTCCAGCTGCCCGTTATGGTTTTGGCATGTCAGGCGGTAAAAAAACCAGAGAGACATATTTTGTTGAAAATGTCTTTGATCTAATTGTAAAAGGCGATGGAGAAATCGTCTTATCTGAACTTTTGAAAAATAAAGGAGATATGGATAAAATAGATTCTCTTAAATTGCGAGAACATGCTAGCGATATTAGAGATTTTGCAGTAACGGGATCTAGTATAGTGTGTCAACATCCTTTTTATCCAGATTATCTCATAACTGAAATTGAAACATATCGGGGATGCTCCCGCAGTATAGTTGGAGGATGTTCATTTTGCAGTGAACCAAGCAAAGGACCTCCCGACTTCCGACCAATAAACGACATTCTCGATGAAATCAAAGCATTATATAAACACGGCATCAGGCATTTCCGTCTTGGCAATCAACCATGCATATTCTCATACATGGCAAAAGATGCAGGAAAAGCCGAATTCCCGCGACCTAACCCACCAGCGCTGGAACAACTATTCAAAGGTATTCGCACTGTTGCTCCTGACCTTAAAACACTTCATATTGACAACGCCAATCCTGGTATCTTAGCACGATATCCTAGCGAATGCAAGCGCATTGCCAAAACCATCATTAAATATCATACGTCTGGTGATGTTGCTGCTTTTGGAGTGGAAAGCGTTGATCCAATCGTTATCAAAAAAAATAATCTGAAGGCAACTGCTGAAGAGGTGTATAGTGCAATAAAGCTTCTCAACGACGTAGGTTCAAAGACTGGCAGTAACGGGCTGCCTGAACTGTTACCTGGCCTTAACTTTGTATTTGGACTAGAGGGAGAAACAAAAAAGACTTTTGAGTTAGATTATAAGTTCCTAAAAAAAATCTTGGATGACGGTTTACTTCTCAGACGTATTAATTTACGCCAGATCATACCTATTCCAGGCACAAAGATGCACCAGATGGGAAATAAAATAGCATCCAGAAATAAACGTGAGTTTCAACGATTTAAAAGACAGGTCAGGGAAAACATAGAACGACCTTTACTAAAGAGAATACTTCCAGATGGTACTGTTTTAAGAGATGTTGTCACAGAGAAACATAGAGGGAAACTTACGTACTGCAGGCAAATAGGTAGTTATCCATTACTCATAGGAATACCTGGCGTCCTTCCATTACACACCAATCTGGATGTAAAAGTCACAGACTATGGATACAGGTCTATAACAGCATTTCCATTCCCACTTAATATCAACACTGCCCAGAGAGAGACAATCGAAGCCCTACCGGATATTGGTAAAAAAAGAGCAATAAGAATCCTGGCAAAAAGACCTTTCAAAGACAGGAAACATTTCATTGATTCTCTAGACGATCCAGATGTTGGAAACAAGATACTAGACTACATATCATTTAAGTAGCAACATAGATTAAAAGGAGGGACGTAATATAGGATTTGAAATGAAAAAAGACAATTTTGAATCACTTGAGCGGAAAATAAACTACAATTTCAAAAATAAAGACCTACTGAAGAATGCGTTAACACATAAAACATATGCCTTTGAAGCGGAAATTCCACTAGAGTATAACGAACGTTTGGAACTTTTGGGGGACAGTATTCTAAATTTTGTTGCAGCTGAACAACTCTATAAAAGCAACAAATATTTTTCAGAAGGAGAACTCACGCGCAGAAGGGCAATAATTGTCAATAACAACTTCTTAGCAGACAGGGCAAAAGAGTTAGACATAGGCAAGTTTCTACTATTGGGCAAGGGCGAAAAAAAACAAAACGGCGACACAAATCCCAAAAATCTTGCTAATGCACTAGAAGCATTAATTGGGGCTGTTTATCTTGATTCGAATCTCAACAAAGTAAAAAAAATGATTCTTAGTGTTGTATTCAATGATGACTCCCAATTCTGAAAAACATATCGAAAACACAGATATTCCTTGACAAACGTTATAATATTATCTGGTCATACTATTTTCGTGTATTGAAATGAAGATAGCCTTAATATCGATGAGATCAAAAATAGCAGATAAAAAAGCAAATCTGCAAACCATGAAAGAATATATATCAAAAACGAAGGCAGACATCTACGTTTTTGGTGAAATATCCCTTACAGGTTACGGGTGCAAAGATGAACTACGCGATCTTGTAGAGGCAATAGATGGATCATCTGTAGAATATATGAAAAAAATTGCAAAAGATAAGAAGTGCTATATCATCTTTGGAATGCCATTAAAAGACAGCAATGTAGAGGGACTCACCCATAACTCAGCAGTTCTCGTTCATCCTGATGGAAAGGTAGATGTATACGACAAATGGTTTTTACCGAACTTTGGGCCATTTGAAGAAAAATTATTTTTTGACGAGGGTGAAAGTTTAAAGGTTTTTGATACAAAGTATGGCAAGATAGGCATATTAATTTGCTACGATCTATTTTTCCCAGAAATATGTAAGGCTTATTCGCTTCAGGGTGCTGACATCATAATTTGCATTTCAGCTTCTCCATCCACTACAAGAAAATACTTTGAAACATTGCTGCCAGCCCGGGCCGTGGAAAATACCACATTTATGGTTTATGTAAACTTAGTTGGAACGCAGGAGGACCTTGTGTTTTGGGGTGGCTCACAGATATATAGCCCCATGGGTAATTTATTGACAAAAGCACCATATTTCAAAGAAAATATAACAACTTGTGACATAGATCTAAATCAGCTTAAAATTGCACGTGCCAATCGTACGGTTATTAGAGATATCAGACCCGAAATATATCATGATCTGTACGACTTTTCGCGTTACCATATGAAAAACAAATGAGATTTCAACTATGAGTGAATTTCTGGAATTCTAGTTCATCGGCCATTCCAAAAATCAAAAAATGTTTTCCATTTTTCTGTTTTTTCTTCAGATTCAACAGGCATGTCCCAAATAGAAGATTTTAACTGTCTATCTGGTATCTCCCTGGTTTCGTAGGTACAATCGCCATCAAATTCAGATTGTAAATCGAAAAGAGTTTGTTGGACGATTTTTTGATGTTGTTTAATTTCCCCATTGCCATATTTAATTGGAATACGTTTTCTTATTACGATGGTTGTGTTTCCACGTTGTTTCCGCACCTCGACCAGCTTGTATCGTGGACTTTGTTTAGTTTGATTTAGTCGTATTTCTGGTGATTTAGATCGCACCTGTTTTTTCCAATGATGCAATCCATCGATAGTGCCATTTAATTTTTTATTCATCCATTGCCCTGTTGTATTTATGAACTTTGATATTCTACCGATTACACTCTTATATTTCTTAGTACGGGCTTCTTTTTTCACCATCCTCTCTTTCTTAGTAGTCCGACCAAATTCTTTAAAATTTAGATGTCTTGTTTTTGCCCTTTTCTTTGAATTTTCTTTTTGCTTTTCTTTTATGTTCGATCCGAATTTTTGTAATTCTTGATAATTATCGCCAGACAAAAAACCACTCCTTACATTACCACATGCTATAAAATGTATCCATTGCAATCATACGTGCGTAAACTTATCTCGTATTTCACCATCCTCTTCCTAATTCACATAACGACCATTTATTTAAAAACCAGACGTTTTTTTTCATTTGTTGATCTGCCAACTTAACAACCAATGGTAAAACAGTTACTTGTTTCATTGTTCATTTAGATTTCCTACGTATAGGCTTCATCAAAACATGTGCAATTTCATAATTTTTTTTTCGATTATCATTTTTATTTCATATAAAATCAAAAAAATAAAAAATCTTATAAACAGTCTGATGCTACGTTTATTGTAAGCTGAAGGTTGTAAAGCCGGTTGAGAGTATAGGTGGTGAGGATGAGATAAAATAAGTTACTCTCTGACTCTACAACCTCACAACAACAATAGTGTAATCGTTTTTAAATCTTTTGTTAATATTATTAACATGGTATATTTATATTTACCCTGGTCAAAAGATCAATATTGATCACATTTCGGCCCGTTTTTCAGTACAAATTAATGCATAAAATCACTCATTTTCTAACAAAATTGTTTTGCCATTTTTAATAATATTTTATAATTCTTCAACAAAGTTTTTTCATTTATTGTTTCAAAAAATCCCCTCATAAGTAAAGCTTATATGTAGGGTTTTATCATACTGACTGGTATCATGAACAGTAAAAAAAAAAGTTAAGATATCAATAATTCTCATGTTGCTTGTTATTTATTTTTTTCCTGTTGAAACCTGTTTAGCAACAGACGGTAACATCATATACGTCGGAGGGGAAGGTTCCGGAAACTATACTGCCATACAAGATGGTATCAATCATGCAGAACAAGGTGATACAATATATGTGTTTAAAGGTACATATCATGAGCACATCAGGATACACAAAAAAATCAATCTTGTTGGAGACGATAAACGTTACACCATATTAGATTACAACGGAAGTAACGATACAGTCTATGTTACTGCAGACGGTTGTACCTTTAGTGGGTTTACCATATGCAACAATAGCAATACGTCTTATTCTGGCATAAATATCCAATCAGATAACAATAAAATAACCAATAACATCATAGCAAATAATAGTGGTTGGGGCCTCTATCTATATTATTCAGCAAATTGTACCTTAGCAAACAACACGTTCATGGAGGATAGTATAAACATTGTGGGAAATCTCCCTAGTTGGAATACTCATACTATAAAAAAACAATACAGTCAATGGATGGAGGATAGATTATTACAAAAATATTGATAATCAAACCATTTCAGGTGACTTGGGTCAGATAATCCTGGCGAATTGTACCAATTTTACAATAAAAAACACAAACATCTCAAATGCAGATCAGGCAATTGTCCTTGGATTTTCTTCAAATAATTCAATCGTAAACACCAGCATATCAAACAGCACATATGGGATACGTTTGCAATATGCTTCAGAAAACACAATAACTGGAAATACCATTGAAAATAATGATTATGGTATATATGTGACACATTCTTTCAATAACGATATCTCTAAGAACAACATATATTCAAATAATGTTTTTGGCTGCTGGATTTGCTGCAGTTCCAATGGAAATACCATCTATTTAAATAATTTTACATCAAATAAAGCAAGTGCATATGATGCCATCAACAATCAATGGCACCTGGATGGTACAGGAAATCACTGGAGTGACTATGAAGGTCTAGATGAGGACAACAATGGCATAGGAGATACACCGTACAATATATTGCCAGATGGGAGAAACCAAGACTTATACCCAATTATTTATCTTGAAGATGATAATAAAGAAAACAAAACATATGGTTTTGAGATCATTGTATCGATTTGTGCAGTATTCATTGTTATTTTGTGGAAGAAAAAATTACGATAGTTTCTTTTTAAATATTCTTTATTAAAAATAAAAAGATTATAACGAAAATAATATATACATCTAGAGACAAGTAATATATAGGGTTTAATAAGAGGTGAATTTCAAATGAAAAAAAAGGGTATATTGAAAAGTAGTTTTGTTATCTTAATCGTAGTTTTGTTGATGGGCACCACATTCTCTTTGAGCACAGTGGCTAGTAAATCCATATTTTCTAGTGACAAAGATAAAGCATTTGTAGACAATCCATCCACACAAATAGGTCCAGAAGATAGATTCAACGCAGTAAGTTTTATAAAAAACATTTTTAGCAAATCAGCAAATGGCCAAAATCAGCAGGGTGGACTATTTGCTAGTACCATTCATACAGAATGTAATGACATAAAAAAATCAACGGATATTACGTTTGGTGCTTTTAATGATATCAACGTTGATAATGATGAAAACACAGGTGAAGATGGCAACGATGTCCGTGTGCAATATCTTCTTTTACCATGGGTAGAATTCGAGCCCGTTATTACTATTGGCATTCTCTTTACCGTTAGTATCGAGCGAATCGGCGAAGAGATTAAAGACAGGGATTTTAATATTACAATGGATGTTGGAGATGGTGATATTAACATTGGTTTTTGGTCACCATCTGAGACTGGAAACGAGATCCCCGATTCAACAAGAATATCGTTTATGTTTCTTTTTAATCCTTTTGAAAAAAATAGGCGGATTTGGATTTTACATAAACCCTGAATACAGTACTGGTGCCGAAGATAAAAAAATTGTGTTATTTGCAGATTATACTGATGAGGGCATTCAACGTAGTTTTTCTTTTGAATATGATCCACCGATAGAAACACAAATAACAGTCATATCTACACAAGAACAGGGACAATGGCAGTATAATTTTAACCGTGAATCATCATTGGATTCAAAAGTTACAGCTCGTTTTAAGACAACACAGGGCGAAAATGAAAAAGAAACGATTTTTTCGATTGATAAATTGCCTACGGATCTATCCTTTTCTCTTGAATTAACTCCATTTGGCGAAGAAGGAGGTCAGTTCATTTATGAAAGCAGTGAAATGTACGATATAGAATTAATGGTCACAACAAGTGAACTTGGAGTATGTAGATATGCAACTATGCGCAATACACCAACGAAAATATTTGCAGAGTGGACACCCACATTAATGGATGGATCATACTCCATTTCAATCGAATCAGACGGAACGGATTTCATACTTAAAAACTCGTTAATTGACCCCACTGTTAATCTCACAATAAACAATATTGAAAGCATCGATATTAGTGCATCATGGAATCTAACAAACCCCGGTGATTTTACTGTGGAAAAAAATTCAGAATTAGACATTGATCTTGAATTTAAAATTGGTGAATGGATTGTAAAACTTAATGCCCAACCCACTGCAAACTATCTCTCAACTAGTTGGCTTATAGATGTAACTGGATATCTACATATCGACACAAATGATCAATCACTGAGTACAATTGATTTGTTAATCAAAGGAGGGGACCTTGGTCTGAGAACCATTGGAGAATCTTTCAAAGCTGAAGATTTCGGCCTAGGCTGGACATTATGGCCACCTATTGAATGGGATTTGGATGTCACGGGAAAACTCAATTTCCTATCACTTGCTATTGAAATATTTTTAAATGGATACTGGTATCATCTTTGGCCGCTATTGTAAAACTATATTTCAAAAAAACAACGGGTCGGAAGTCTTTTACTGGCCCCTTATCCTATATTTATCCATGATTCTGTTCCTAACTTCCGAAATAATCTCACTGTATTGCATCTGCAGAACATGTTTTTGTACTGACGAGATTCATGACCAATTGTTCAGTCTATAATTTTTTTGCGTTCTTACCAACCATTATTTCTTTAGCAGGGATACCAGCATATGTTTTACCTTTTTCTAAAACTTGATTTTGTGTTACCAATGCACCAGCAGCCAATACAACATTATCTTGCAGAGTTGCACCTGGCATTATAATCGCCCCTGCACCAATTACGCAGTTATTCCCTATTTTAATCCTGCCGATTGTTATTGTTCCCTTTGAATAATCTTGAATATGTCCATAAATAATTGCATACTCCCCCATGGTCACGTTATCCCCAAACTCTGTAACACATGGATCCTTGATTACTCCCCCAACCAATGTATTTTCTCCTATTTTCATCCCAAGTAATTTGTAGTAAATATTTTTCATTGCCCCTACTGGAAATATCTCAATAATTTTTCTACACGGCGTATACAACGAACAGATTATTATCCATTTGAACGTGTTTCTATCGCCAAATGAGTATTCATATGTACCTGGCTTATATTTGATGTTAAATAACTTGATTATTAATCCAGAAATAGAGATCTCGGAGATGATTAGAATCACTACCCCCCAATAAAGTATAAATGGCAGTAGTAAAAAGTGCCATAACTTGTCAAAAATCAAAAAATGTAACAGCAACTTTCCTGCAAGCACGATAGGAAAAAAAACCTAATGAAAAAACGATAAAAATAATTGTTGAGAGTAAAATAGACCGAATTATGGATCTTGAATGTTTTTTTGATTTACCATTAGATTTTGTCATAATTTAGTGTAACATATAAAACCATAATAAATCTATTTGAAACTCATCGATGCTTTGCATTACAATTAGAAAATTTAGAGATCTATCTCTTTATATTCGCCGTATGCTTTATCCATTAGGTAAATATATTCAAGTATATCATCGGAATTGCTTAATTCATTTACAGCTTGTTTCTGATAGTTTGTAGCATTCTGGAAATGCTTAATATTTTCACCAACTAGATTTCCTCCCAAACATTGCTCATACTGGTGAAACACAAGTCGTGTCAAAAGGAAGGCATAGTTTGCAGTGAATGAATCAGTTGTTACCTCATTTTCGCTAAACATTTTGGATTTACTTCCCTCATTACAATCAACATAATATGGGTAAACGTTCTCATTATCTATCCACATCCAACGTTCTTCCCCTTTCATAAGTGAAAAAATATAATCTGTTTTGGTGTTATCTTCATCCACAGGATAACAAACTCTATTTATTACCTGTCTTTTTGGTTCGTAAGGCGTCGTACCCTTAGTTGGGTCAATCAATATCCATCCATAACCTGGACAGTAATACTCAAGCATATAATGCATTTGAGTCCAGAAGCCTTGGTCGTTGTTCGCCAGTAAAACTCGTGCAGGAACATTGTTGGACCTAAGTAATGCACATGCTAAATGTGATCTTCCAACATTCTCCCCATTTATAAGTAGCGTAGTAACAGCATCTTGAGAAAAGAAAATACCCAGGTTTAACTGTAGAACAAACAATAAATATCTGTGCTCTTTAATAAACGGTGCAATTACACTTGTGAAATTAATGAGATTGTCACCCTCCCCTTTTAATTGGCTTGCCTTATACTTTATGAGAAAACTATTTGCCTGTACAACTTCCGTTGATGAAAGCCATATCTTTGTCTCTTCAGGCAGTTCATATTTTTTTGGGAATTTTACATATTCTGGCAGATCATCGTATTCGTAGTTTTTAACAAGAACCCAACAAGAAAAATGAATCAAGACACTTTCGTCTTTCACCATATTCCCTATTGTGAAGTTCACTACTTTATTTGGTTCATTTACATCATCTTCAATTTGATAATGTAAGATATTTGCTGTACTGTCCTCTAAAATTTCCAACAATATAGGTGTCTGATATTGGTAGTCAGGTGGGAATACATATCTGAGATTAAATGTATTTGTATCGTCTGCAGCATTAAGAACCAGAACATGCTCCACGCGGAGTAGATGTAATTCTTTTTCGTCAGTAGGGAAGTTTGCAGTTAAAGAAACATTGTCAAAGTAATTCTCACTGTTTACTATGGGGGATATAGCTAATAAAATAAGCATAACAAGTATACTTGAAACTAATAATTTTTTAGATGAACATCTGATATCGTCTGCATACATTTTAATGTACCAATTAAAATATTACAGTTATATACTATATTTAACTTTCGCATGTTTCTCATTTAATCATGAAATTATGCACGACAATACTCCTTAAAATGGAATTACCAACAAGTTTAGTTTATGGTTTTTCTGCAATAATTGTAAATTTCCAATCGTTCTTATTTCCCTCTTTTTTAATTATTGAAAACTTGGCATCAGTTAGAAAACGCCAAACTTGCTCAATAGTATATGCAATCTCATATGCATCAATATGATATCTAATCACGTCTCTTCCGGCCAAGTTAATGAACATATGTAGCTTTATTAAAAACAACCTCCATTTGGGAAAATCCTTATTTAGGGCCTCTAAAACAACTCTTCCCCCTGGCTTTAATATTCTGAACATTTCTGCAAAACTAGCTTTTGGTTGTTCCCAATATGGTAAACTGAATCTACTTGCCACAATATCCACGGAATTGCTTTTTAGCGGGATATTTTCAGACATCGATAGTATGACCCCGAATTTTCTAAAACCGTCTTTAAATGCATGTTTCTCGGCCATTTCGAGCATTTTTATTGAGACATCCAAGCCAATTA
>Ga0255385_10155_pt1 | contig 10465 bp, 5 predicted proteins | sample ANMaggSeSYBR01G3_FD_182103 | JGI IMG/M metagenome (GOLD analysis project Ga0255385, IMG submission 182103) | Sediment cell enrichment communities from methane seep in Santa Monica Basin, California, United Staets - ANME aggregate JGI... | ecosystem: Environmental > Aquatic > Marine > Cold seeps >...
ACAGGTTGAGCGGTTTCCAATGGTTCAATCAGAACGTCAACAACGCTCCCCTTTGTTGTGTCTGCCAAATGCATTAAGACAAAGGGCTGTGCATCGGAAAGGTCCACTTCAAGAAAGAGGATAAGCTTTGCAGTCAGCAGGTCCGGCAGCAACCTGTTCTTCGGGGCCACCAATTTGGAATTAGCCCGCTTTAGCTCTTCCAGTATTATATCGAGTGATATTCGCTCCAGCAGGTGTCAAAATTGGTCAGCGGTTCAAGGTCGCTGATAAAGATTTAACCCTGAAAGTCGTCTCCATCCAACCGGATACAAGCATTGCCAAAGCGGAAAAAGGAGAATTGATCCTGGAAAAAGGATGGAGGGTAGAGGCGATCTAAAAATTTATAGGGAGAAAGGAGTCAATACGACGAAAAGAGCATGCTGTTAACTAAGTTTACAAAAAAAAGTTTATTTATCTATTATCTTGACAAACGGACACGGTTCTTTCTTGATTGTACGTACGATATATCTCTATCGCCACCTACAAAGAGAAATATATTTGCAAATCAACATATTATAGTCTTCTATCCACAACAGCCCATCCCTTTTGCATCCTGGCACAATGCTTGCTTAATAGATTTTTCAGCAAAACAAATCAGAAAATCAAACAACAAAGAATAAGTAAAATTAGCGCCCTTCAGGAGAACTTTTAGCTGTTAAGCTATTGAGCTAATTTCTATCTCTTTGCCGAGGATGTGCAACAATGCAAAAGTATTTCTTCACTTTAAGTTTTTTGGTTATCCTTTGGCCCCTCCAGTTGGATTTCGTCTTTGCAGGTGAGTATGTCCAAATCGCCTCATCTCCTAACCCTGTTGGCTCAGGAGCAAGGGCGCTTGGCATGGGCGGCGCGTTTATAGCAGTAGCCGACGATGCTACTGCAGCTTCCTGGAACCCAGGGGGCCTTATTCAACTGAAAAAGCCGGAGATATCCGTTGTGGGTAACTGGTTTCATCGAACCGAAGATAACGAGTTTGGAAACAATCCCGAAGCCAGCGGATCACAGAGTGTCTCCGAACAGGACTTCAATTACCTCAGCATGACTTATCCCTTCACTCTCTTCAATCGAAATATGATCGTTTCCCTGAACTATCAGCATCTTTACGATTTCACACGCGAGTGGGATTATCCATTTACGTCCACGAGGAAGGATGATTTTGGCATTATATTTACGCGAAAGGATAATGTACATTACCAGCAGAAAGGAAGCCTTTCAGCTCTGGGACATGCCTATTGCATTCAGATTGTTCCGCAGTTTTCCTTTGGTTTTACATTAAATCTCTGGGATAATGACATAAGCAATAACGAATGGGAAGCAAACTTCCACGTCAAACGTTCAATAAGCGCTGCCGGTTTTCCATTTTCATCTGCTTCCCAATATGACAGTGTGGATAAGTGTTCATTCAGCGGTTTTAATGCGAATATGGGCATCTTATGGCGTGCTACTGATAAGTTAACAGTTGGGCTGGTCTTTAAGTCGTCTTTTACAGCAGATCTGAAACATGAAACCACGACTGAAATCATTGAAAACAACGGCCCGAAAATCAGTGTGGAAAAAAGTGATGAAAAACTGGATATGCCCATGTCATATGGCGTTGGACTCTCTTACCGATTTTCAGACAAGTTTACCGCAGCAGCGGACATTTATAGAACCGAATGGCAGGATTTTATCCTCACGGATGCGGATAGCGAAGAGACATGTCCTATAACCGGGAAGTCCATACATGAATCGGATATTGATTCCACCTATCAAGTTCGACTCGGAGCAGAGTATCTGCTTATTACTCAAAAACCGCGCTATGTCATTCCTTTCAGGGCCGGCCTATTTTACGACCCTGCGCCGGCTAAGGGAAGTCCTGATGATTATTATGGTTTCAGCCTCGGCTCTGGTATTGCCATCGGGAGATACGTTTTTGATGTCGCCTTTCAGTATCGGTTTGGCAATGATGTCGGAGCTTCAATGATTCAAAATTATGATATTTTTTCTCAGGATGTAGATGAGTATATGGTGTATTCATCGTTGATTATTCACTTTTGAATGCCGGACGACAGAAGCGTTTGGTCCCTATTTCCCCACCTGCGCTCTCTGCGTCTACGGTGAGAAAAAATGTTGCATAGAATCTAATTGCACAGATCGTATTTTTTGAACTCACATGTAGGAAAAAAAGTTTTTCTGCGTATTATTTGAATAAAAACCCTGGAAATTGAGACCGTTTAGTTACAAAACTGTAACTGTTCATACCGGAGACGCCAAAGGGCGCAGAGAGGAAAACAAAAAAACATAAACTCAGCGGTATTTGTGCCTCTGCGGTGAACTATTACAAAAAATTACAGGAGGTAATTTACTATGAAAAAAATCACAATGGTTTTTGTCGGCTGCTTTATGAGTCTTTTCCTGGTTCTTTTTAATACGGGATACGCACAATCCCCAGAAAAGTTCGATGTGGATTTTCATGTTGTTTTTCCGCAAGGAGATTTTGTATATCTCGACGGCAATAACTCTTTGGCTCTGTTTTGGTATGATGATGGCTTTGAGGCTGGTCAGATCTATAGAGTGTTGATTTCTGAAGACGAATTTTTTAAGACACCAATTTGCTCAAACTGGATCTCGAATAAGATCGTCTGGCTGCTGAGCAGTCTGATTATAAAGGAAATAGGCCTTGAGCACGGAAAAACTTATTATTGGAAAGTAGAAAGGTTCAGTCAAAGTCAAGATGGCATAATATCAACGGATATCGGCTCATTTACCACAAAAGAAATTTATAGTGCTAAAGCACCGGATGAAATTCAGGTACCCGGTACGCCTGGTACTATTACTGGGTGTACGCCTGATGAGTCGGTGGTGATAGTATCATATCCAGACGGAAGTACTCATGAATATTTCCCAACGTGTCTCGCCTGGGGGGATAATGATGAATGTACTGCGTGGTATTATTCAGCTGATATGCTTGAGCCAGGTGTATATGATGTCACTGCTCAAGGGGCAACGCTGGATAATGTCCAAATTGATGGGGGTGATTGGGAATTCTGTCATTTTTGCGCATGGCCTCCTTATTGTGAAGGATTTATTAATTGAAAACCCCGGGCACGATCATCATTTCAGCCAGAATGTATTGATGGACAAAGGCCCATAGGCCTGTCTTCAGCACAAAACCGCAGGGGCATAGCATACATAATATGCCCCTGTGATCTTATTTGGTAACCAACTAAGATTGTTTCCCTCACACGCCCCATCCTTTTTCCGAAACCGCCTCCATTTTTGCCCAACAATGCCTATCTCTGATTGAATAAAGATGCCCCACAAACCCACATCTCTATCTCATTCTATCCATGATTTTTATTCTGAATCCTTATATATCCTATCCTGACACCTTCCTGATATTTTTTGACTCACGTGTAAGAAAAAGGGTCTTCTTGTGTATTATTTTAATAGAGAAATACCAACGCCGATATGGACAGGAACATAGAGTCGGGAAAAAGCTTTTTTATATCAAGACAGTTAGAAGGAGGTATTAGAAATGATTACACGCAACAGGCTAATGACATGTTTTATTGTGCTGTTTTTGCTATGTGGCCTATTCCCTAACACGGCCCTGGCGGAAAACCCCTTACCGAACCATCCGTATATTTTCGAGAAAGCGCTTGGACAGCCGGACAAAAAAAACACAATGATCAACAGAATTAGTCCCAGTTCAGCGTTTCATGTGGGGGGTGTACATGTGGATCGCGATTCTACTCCGAACAGGATTTATGTTGCAGACAGTGGTAACAACAGAATTCTCTGTTTCAATGGTTGGAAAGATTTTTTTGAGCCGGGTAATGAAGCAGATAGAGTTATCGGACAGTTGTCGCTGTGGGATTCTGGTGCGGCAAATGGGAACAATACTCAAAGGCCGGCACCAACGGCTTCAACGATAGCCTTCCAACCATTTCCCGTAAGCAGTACTCTGGAGAGCCCCCGATCCATTCATATGGCTACAGATGCCGATAATAACTTATATGTAGCAGACTTGGGGAATAACCGGGTATTAAGATTCCCTGATCCTTTTGCTATTCCGCAAGGAGAGCCCCAGGTGGCAGATCTTGTCTGGGGACAGGCCGATTTTGAAAGCTTCGAATCTGCCGACCCGCCAACTGCTTCGTCACTTCTCTTCGAGTGGTACCAGGGACATGTATTCTCTGGTGGTGTTGATGTTGACGGAAACGGGAACGTGTGGATCGCTGATACCGGTAATTCACGCGTGCTTCGCTTCCCTGCAGGCTCAAATGAGGCTGAGGCTGACTTGGTTTTGGGTCAGCCGGATTTCACCACAAGAAGGTATGACAATACTTATGAAGTTTCAAAATGGGACAAAGATATGGACAAAATGTTCAAACCCCTGAGTGTAAGGGTACAGTCCACTACCGGAGATGTGTATGTGCTGGAAGGCGAAAGGCCAAGACTTAATCGTATCATGGTGTTCGAACCGCCATTTACAAACGGGATGGAAGCTTCGCGTATAGTTGGTGAAGCAGGTAGATTACATATTACTGACTGGCTTACTCCGGATGAGTTCAGTACTCAGCCTCCGGCCGATCCATCGGAATGGTCTCGTGAGAATTATCCTGATGTTGGTGATCGACATGTTCGTAGGCCAAGCGGAATATATTGGGCCAGGGGATTTGGATTTGATCCAACCAATGATGATATGCTCTGGCTTGGCGATAACAACAAGCGTATCATGCAAATTCACATGTTGCCCAATGGTGATTGGGAATGGGCTGATGTAATCGGCTATGGAAGCGGAGTTTTTGATCGCAGTAGCCCATGGGGACACGAGACGCATTATATCCTGCCTGATGACTTTAATAATGTTCCTCCAATAAATGGAATTCATGGTTACATTATCCAACCGGACGGCGAAATTGGCTTTTATAACGATGGCAGCAATGATTATTTGTTATTTGGTTGTGCAACCAATAGAAGTTTTGATGCCTATGGAGTTTCACGAATTCAGCTTCCTATACAGCGCCAGGGTATTCCCCCAAACGATTTTGTCATTTGCGATAGTACAATGTGTTCCCCATTTTGGAATGATTATAGTGGCAGAACAATGCAAAATACATATGGCATGAGTTGTTCCGGCAGTCAAGTGTATGTGAGCGATGGGGAACGTATCCTGGTTTGGGAGGATATTCACAGTGCCGGAACTTTTGCCCACGCTGATTACGTTATTGGCAAAGATGACTTTGAAACCAATTATGAATTTTCCGGAATAATTGCTGCCGGTGGCGGAGTCGGTACTCAAACCACAGGCCACCATATTGGTTCCGGAAATGATTATATGTTTGCGGTCCATGACCGGAACCGCAAGATTGTCATCTTTGAACTCCCGATAACCGGTTCGATGAACGATCCCGGTGATATTGTCAAAACTTTGAATCAAACAAATGTTGTTTGGGCTGACGACAGCCAACCAGTCAGTTTCCAGGCTTGGGGCCTGGTATACGATGAAGTTAACGACGCGCTCTGGGTATCAGACATAGAAAAGAATCGGATATTAAGGATTTCAGATCCATTAGGGGCTGCGCGTGTTGACATGGTCATTGGCCAGGCAAACAAAACTGATGGCGACGACAATGCAGGATCCGGGTGGGAAAATCCCAACAGACACGGGTTCGCAGTCCCCTGGAATCTGAGTCTTGATAATTTCAACAACCTGTATATTGTGGACTCAGGCTTTGAAGGACGCGTGGATAGTGGCAATTTACGGGTTGTAAGGTACGACGCAGCTACGATCGTTCCTGAGCCTGGCAATATATTCCCATTGCCTGACGCAGATGGCGTTTTTTGTGAACCCGATTTTGAGAGTAGAGGTACTTATGTTGAGCATAGACCAAATGTTCCGACATGGGTATGTTTTGATCAGAATAATCACATGATATTGCTGGTTGACGCGTATTGGAACGAACCATACGAACGAGTATGGTACTATGAGACACCACATATGGGAGAGACACCGCAGCCAGGTTATATTCTCAATCTGGCATTTGGACAGGCAGCCACCGCGTGGTTCATGGATGCTGCTGAAAATCAGCTTGATGCTAAGCAGCATCTCATTCTGCAGGATCACACATGGAACCGCATTTTGTACGTGGACTATAATGAACCGACACCTGGTGTTGAGATCACAGAAACCGAAGGTAGTACTTGGGTAAATGGGGTTTGGCCTGAATACTGGCCAACGGGCGAAACCAAGGACACTGAAGAAGCCAGAAGAAAATTCCATGATGACTATACAGTGGCATTGCAGAGTGCTCCCTCAGCAGATGTGGAGATAACTGTCACCATTAAAACCAATTCTTGGGCAATGGATCTGTACGCTAATAATGATTACTTCAACTTAGGCGATCGGGTAGTATTGACATTTACAGCAGAAAACTGGGATGCTCCCCAGACAATTCATGTAGTAAGTTTGGACGCTCCTATTATTGGGCCGATATCCCCTAGTCCTGTCATGATAGATAAATCCGGCATTAGTAGCGATAGTTGTATTTCTGAATACCTGTGTCTCATTACTCACAGCGCAACCAGTAGCGATCCGGATTACAATAAATTGGAGATCTCAGATGTAGATGCTACAGTAATATTTTTATCCTATTCACCTTGGCCGGACCCAACTGCTCAGGGCACACGAAGGTAGCAGAAAAATAAGAGCAAATAGAGCTATACCTATCTTATTTGCTAATCAACAATTGGATCGGAAACGTGCAGTGTCCCGGGCTTGTAATCCTTGCTTGGCTCGTGTGTGCATTTACGAGGTCTGTACCTAAAACTAAGGAGGAAAATTATGGGAGATCTTAGAAAGAAATTAGTATTATTAATTGTGGTGATTGTGTTTTTTGCAGGAATGGGACATGTCTGGGCGAAGACCTGGCAAGTCACCGATACAGGCCAGAACTTGCAAGACATTATCGACCTGGCCTCTGATGGCGATACGATTCAAGTCTGTGATGGGACCCACAGGCCCCGATGGAATCAAATATGCTGGGATGAGGAAGCTCAAATTTGGCCAACCGTGGCATATAATGAAGATAAGAACGAATATGCTATCCTGTGGAAAGACAACCGTAATGGAACTTATGAAATTTGGGGGCGAATCGTGTCATCTGATGGGGTCCGTGTAGGCAACGACGTTTTAATCGTCACAGGCAACACCCATCATGAGTCGGAACCCTCTGTGACTTACGGTGACGGTGGTTACTACATGGTTTATGCTGAATCGGGCGCCAACGGTCAAATACTGCATGGTGTGTTCCTATGTGACGACCTCAGTCCCGGTCCAGAAGTAATTCTAACCGAGACCGCTCAACATCCTCGAGACAAAAAAGTTGTATATAACAGTACTAACAACGAGTTCATGGTGGTCTGGCTAGACAAAACCGATGACTGGTGGCGACGAGTCCGCGGGACACACGTCGATAGTGGCGGCAATATGGATGATCCTGTAGTGATTAGAGAGGAAGCCCGGGTCAATGCCGAGGTAGCCTGGAACAGCGATGCTAACCAATACCTGGTGACATGGTCCAGTTGGCAAGGGGCCGAAAAAGAAGATGTACTTGCACAACGGCTGGATGCTGACCTGTCGCCACTTGGCGATGTCATAAGTATTTGGGAGGGTGCTGGCTCTCAGTATATTCCAAAGGTTGTTTTCAACGAAAGTGCGCAAAAGTATCTAGTAACATTCACACATGAAAACGGTTCGGGAGCTTGTTGGGATGCTCTTTATGGCCAGTTTGTTTTGCCCAATGGTAATAAAGAGGGCGGAGTTTTTATTATCCTGGATGAAACGAACGCGATCACCAACCCGACCTTGGCCTATAGACCCGACTCCGGAGATTTTATTGCAGTTTGGGAGGATCACCGGCTGCCCGAAGACGTAGTGCGAATCTACGGCCAGATAATTGATGCCGGCGGTGGACTGGGCAAAGGCGCATACGTTTCTGCGAAGTCGGACGCACAGTCAAATCCCGCCGTAGCCGGCGGTGCGGGCGGTGGCGATCCCTTCAGCAGCCTTGAGGAAGGGCAGGACTTCTTGGTGGTTTGGCATAATATCGGTGATATTTTCGGGACGCTCAAAGCCCAACGCTATGAAACGACATGTGGTAACTGCGATCCAGCCTCATTCGAGCTGGATCCACCAGTTGCAATTGAGGTCGGCTTTCACATTAAAAACAAGGAATTGCATCTTAAAGGGGAGTCAAAAATCTGGACAATCCTGAACACAGGGGCCAACTACGGCGTTCTATTTGAGAATGCAGGTGATTCAATTGTTGCGAACTTGACGGTCACCGGCGGGATCAGGAATAAATCATACTTTACCACTGATGCGGCAATTATCGCCCGTGTCAAGACAAACTTGGAGGTTGACAATGTCCTTATTGGCGGTAACATGGACATCATAGATGATGACAGCTCATATTGGGATGTTGGTATTGTTGGTATCGCAGGACGCGAAGGTTCGTCCCTGATCGTGCACCACTGTACTATTGAGCACAATAGTTGGGATGGAATCGCGCTCTATCAAAGTGGTGGGGTGGCTGATCCGGTTGTGGCTCGGATCTACGACAACCATATTTCGTATGGGCCTGAAGGGCGAGGAGTTGGAATAGGGGTAACCTGGGACGCTTCGGCCACAATCCTTAGAAATTGGGTTTACGGGTACCAAAAGGGAATTGGTGGTTTCGGTACATCTGATGTAATTGTAATGAACAATGCAATCTTCAACAGTGGCTATGGGTACTGGGGACTGGGTTGCTATCAAGAGTGCTCAATGTTTGCGGCCAACAATGTAATTAGTAATTTTGATTTTGCCGTTGTGTATACCTCGTCAAGATCCTTCGAACTCCAAAACAACATCATCTTCGACAACAGTACAGGCCTATTGTATTATGGTGCTCTGCCAAAATACGCGTACAACGACTTTTGGCAAAACAAGCATGATCTATGCATAGGGGATAGAGAGGTTAATTATTTTAAGTGCTTATATCCACAGGTATTTCGTCCGGTAGACGGTAATATTTTGGAAGACCCGCTTTTCATCGACAACCATGTTGGCCCGAAATGGTTTGAGTATACTTGCAAGTCACCATGCATCGACAGTGGTAATCCGGGTCCAAAATACTATGATCTCGACCATACGCGTAATAATATGGGCTTGTACGGAGGGCCATCGGCTGCTAAAATGCTGCCTGAGTGCCCCAGCGATTCAGATCAGAGCCAATAATTGTTTTGCCATTGTTCCAATAAAGCGTTGGATTTAAAAAAAGACTGTAATATTAATTAATTAGATTGGACATCACGGAGAAAAAGCAATAGAAATCGCAAAAAATTCGTATTTTTTACCAAAATATGCTGCAAAAACTTGTAATTTTGTGTATGTCCTAATTACATTTGAGGGGATGGTTCCCTACGGTGTGATATGTACAAGATATTTGTGGAAACTATATTTGCATTTTTATCCCTTGATTGCTGGGTTATTCCAACGGGGATGGATAGCAGCAACTCAAACAAGGTCATAATGCTGTCATCATGATCCACAAACAACTCTTTCAACCATCACATCCAGGGGAACCATCCCATAATTTATTAAAAATGATTATAAAGTCAAGGTGCTAAGGAAAATTATTATGTTTTTCGATAAACCAGGAAAAAATAATACCGAACAGACTCTCAATTCCGCATTTCAGAGGGGAAAAGAATTAGGTTTAAATGAAGTTGTTTTAGCTTCTACAAAAGGAGATACAGCATACAAAGCCCTGGAAATTTTCAGCGGTTTTCGCATTACTGTTGTAACATACCACTGCGGCTTCAAGGAACCATTTAAAAAGGTAATGCCAGATAACATTACTTCTCATTCGTTTAAAATATTCACACTTTGTTTAATTTCCAGTTTAGTATAGGTTGCAGCGTTTAAGCCTAGCCGTTCTAAAATATTAATTTGCAATCGTGACAGAGGAGTTAGATGCTTTACCACACTATTTTTTGATTTAATTATCGTTAACGTGATCTTTGAAAAAACTATTAGAAGTTTTTTACTTGTTGGAATGTTGGTTAATTTCTTAGGATTCTCCGGATGTAAACCCTCTAATTTGCTATCGTCCTTTTTCAGAGAACGTCTGACTGCATACTCAATTAAGGTAAGAGTCCTTACTCCTAAAGTTAGAAAATGGCTTATGCCTTTAACCTGATCATTTCTTCTGACAAAAAATGGTGCTATATTCAATCGACTTTTTAACATGTTGAATATGCGTTCAACTCTATATTCCTTGCGATAACATTTCATCGCATCAATAATACTAAGCCTCTTTTTTGACACATCGGTTACGTAAATTTTCCAGCCGTACTTTTTAATTTCATTTTCTATCTTTTCTTTATTCCTGCTGACATT
>Ga0255385_10157_pt1 | contig 10392 bp, 10 predicted proteins | sample ANMaggSeSYBR01G3_FD_182103 | JGI IMG/M metagenome (GOLD analysis project Ga0255385, IMG submission 182103) | Sediment cell enrichment communities from methane seep in Santa Monica Basin, California, United Staets - ANME aggregate JGI... | ecosystem: Environmental > Aquatic > Marine > Cold seeps >...
ATTTAATATTGGAAAGTCCAAAGCCCAGCTGTATGATAAGGAAACTGCTGTAAACGTAAATTTCACTGATGTTGCCGGACTTGAAGAAGCCAAGGTCGAGGTCATGGAGATCGTTGATTTTCTGAAGAATCCTGGAAAATATACTAATCTTGGAGGTAAAATACCTAAAGGAGCTTTGCTTGTTGGTCCTCCGGGAACCGGTAAAACTTTGCTTGCAAAAGCAGTTGCAGGAGAGGCACAAGTTCCGTTTTTTTCAATCTCAGGATCTGATTTTGTAGAAATGTTTGTTGGTGTGGGGGCATCAAGGGTTCGGGATTTATTTAAGCAAGCAAAAGAAAAGGCTCCATGTATTATTTTCATCGATGAGATTGATGCAGTTGGCAGAGCAAGGGGAAAAAATCAAATTACAGGAGCCAATGATGAAAGGGAAAACACTCTGAATCAGTTGTTAACAGAAATGGATGGCTTCCAAAGCAATACAGGGGTGATTATCCTGGCTGCAACAAACCGTGCAGATATTCTTGACAGGGCGCTACTCAGGGCGGGACGATTTGACCGGCAAATTCACGTGGAATTACCGGACCTGGAGGAAAGAAAGGCTATATTTAATGTTCATACAAAACCACTTAAACTTAACAAATCAGTTGATCTGGATTTTCTTGCCAAGCAAACTCCCGGATTTTCAGGCGCCGACATTGCCAATGTTTGTAATGAATCGGCACTGATAGCTGCCAGAAAAGAAAAAAAGGCGATTTGGAAACAGGATTTTCTGGATGCTGTTGACAGGATAATAGGAGGATTGGAAAAGAAAAATAAAATTATTTCAGCTTTTGAGAAAAAAGTTATTGCCTATCACGAATCAGGCCATGCAGCAGTTAGCTGGCTAACTGAACATGCACATCCATTAGTAAAGGTAACCATCGTTCCAAGAGGAAAAGCGCTTGGAGCTGCATGGTACTTACCAGAAGAACGGCAGCTAACAACTTTCGACCAAATGTTTGATGAGTTGACAGCAGCCCTCGGTGGAAGAGCTTCTGAGCAGATAAATTTCGGACAAATTTCAACAGGTGCTTTAAATGATCTTGAAAAGGTGACAAAACAAGCTTTTAACATGATCGTTTATTTTGGTTTGAACGAAAAAATAGGCAATGTATCATACTATGATTCAACCGGGCAGCAGGAGTACTCATTTCACAAACCTTATTCTGAAAAAACTGCCCAAATGATCGACGAGGAAGTTAGCGCTCTTATTGAGAAAGCTTATAAACGGGCTCTTGATATAATTAAAAATAATAAGGATAACATTGAAAAACTGGCTAAGTTATTACTTGAAAAAGAGGTTATCTTTCGCGAAGATTTAGAAGCAATATTTGGGGTACGTCCATTTGATGAGCAAAAAAGAATGATGGAAAAAGCGGCTGAAGAGGAAGTAAAAAAGCTTAAAGCCAACAATAATAAAACTAAAAAAACCCGGGCATCATTACCTAAGAAAAAAGCCATTAGCAACAAAAAAGCAAAAGAGATTCAGGTATCTGAAGAAACTCTCGAATCCCAATCCGATGTAAAAGAAAATAAGTAATTTTGCGTTAATGCAAGAAACCACATCCAGAGAAAAGGTTTTAAAAAAGATCAGAAATGCACTGATCAGTAAAAAAGAAAATCCATTTTCATCCCTGGATTTTGAGTCCTCCGTTTATCAACCATTTGCAGATTCACTTGATGTGACTTTTGCTCTTGAGTTTACCAAAGTTTCAGGAAAATTTATTTATTGTGAAAATGATACTGAATTAAAAGGCAACCTTGTATCATTGATTGGAGAAAATAAATGGGAACATGTTTTTTGTCTTGATTCAGAAATTAAAAATATCCTTGATAAAGCAGGAATCTCTTTTTCAAGTGATGATGCAGATTTCAATAAAATGCAGGTCGGAATTACACGATGTGAATATTTAATAGCACGATTGGGCAGTATTATGATATCTTCAAAACAAACCTCCGGAAGAAGATTAAATGTTTTCCCTGAAAGCCATATTGTTATTGCTCAAACCTCTCAAATAGTTAGTGACTTAAAGGATGCACTAAACAATATAAAAGAGAAGTATAACAATAACCTTCCCTCTTTAGTATCAGTTATTACAGGACCAAGCAGAACTGCAGATATTGAAAAGACATTGGTAATGGGAGCGCATGGTCCAAAAGAATTATATGTATTTTTAGTTGATCAGGAATAATAAATCAATATTATGGAAGATAATTTAAAAGAAGTTTTTTCAGCAGGTAAAATGTATAAGATTAAAATTATGCAAGAGCTGCTGGAAGAAAGCAATATTAAAAGTTTTGTTTTAAATCAAAAAGGCTCTTCTTTTCTTGTAGGGGAGATTCAGCTTTATGTTGATGAAAAAGATGAAACTAAAGCATTATCCATCATAAAAGATCACGAAATGTGATGCAAATGTTGTTTTCAATTGTTGATATATAATATTATTTCAGGTAGATGGACAAAAACTGGATAAAAATATATTCAACAGGTGTCGCCTATAGGGCTGAACTTTTAAAAGGGCTTCTTCTTGAGAATGATATTGAAGCTGTAATCATAAATAAACAAGATTCTGCTTATTTATTTGGTGAACTTGAATTATATGTCAGTGCAGACGAAGCTATTAAAGCCAAACACATTATAACTACCCACGAGGAACTGTGAAACCGATCTTAATACGAACTTTTTCAGGAGGAATCTATACACTACTAATTTTAGTTTCCATTTTTATGGGAGCCAAGTTTTTTGGGTCTTTATTATTAGTCTTCTTGTTTCTATCGCTGATGGAGTTTCATCGAATGTTGTCTTTTGGGGATATTAAGCCTGATAAGGTTACTTTTATATTCGCCGGTATATTTTCCTATTTAATTCATTTATCTTATTTATGGAATTATCTCGAAGCAACATATTTGTATTTAATTTTACCTGCTATATTCCTGATGATTATTGTTGAATTGTTTAGGAAGACAAAAAAGCCATTTATTAATATTAGCTCAACTATTTTCGGGCTTGTTTATATGGTGCTACCGATTTCATTGCTAAATGTGCTTTATTCTATCGGGATTACTGACTCTAACACATCTGCAGGTTTGATCTTTGGATTTTTTATTATCATCTGGACCAACGATACATTTGCATATTTGTCAGGGATGATATTTGGAAGGCACAAGTTTTTTGAACGCATATCTCCTAAGAAAACATGGGAAGGTACAATAGGTGGATTAATTTTCGGTATTATCGGAGCTTATGTATTGTCAATTTTTTTCACGCAAATAAATACTCTGGAATGGATAGGATTTGCGTTGGTAATTATAATTTTTGGTACATTTGGCGATCTTATTGAATCCATGTTAAAAAGAACATTTGAGCTGAAAGACTCAGGTAGTATTATGCCTGGACATGGTGGAATATTAGACAGGTTAGACAGTATTTTAGTAGCAGTTCCATTTGCATTGGTTTACATTGTCTTAGTATTAAATTAGCATGAAAATAAAGATACATAAAGAAGGATATCCGGTCATTATTTTAATGTTCTTTTTATTGCTGACGATTGTTGCATTAATAAATATTCTTTTCCCGTTTCAAACCCCAATTCACCTCTTTCTGTACCTCGCAGGATTGATTTTCTATTTTTTTGTCATAAGATTCTTCAGGGATCCTATCAGAATCGTAATTCCCGATAATAATATTATCCTTTCCGGCGCTGATGGCAAAGTAGTGGTTATTGAGGAAGTTATAGAAAAAGAATATTTTAAAGATAAACGAAAACAAGTTTCTGTGTTTATGTCCGCAACCAATGTACATGTTAACTGGTTCCCGGTAGGTGGCACTGTTACATATTTCAGGCACAACCATGGTTCCTATTTTATTGCATCCAAACCAAAATCCTCAGACGAAAATGAAAGAACTTCTATTGTAATTAATACTCCAAAAAATAAAGAAATATTATTTCGCCAAATTGCCGGAACTGTCGCAAGAAGAATTGTATGCTACGCCAAAGAAAACAAAACGGTTGAGCAGGGCGATGAACTGGGTATCATTAAATTTGGTTCCAGGTTCGATTTGTTTCTTCCACTAGATTCGAAAATTGAAGTGAAAATGGGACAAAAGGTTATTGGAAACAGAACTGTTATTGCAAAATTAACCTAACCAACACGTTCATTTTTTAGGAATTTTTATCTCTTTTTAATAACAAATAGGTAAAATTCATTAATTTTGTCAATACAATTCCTAACTAAAATTAGTTTTCATGGATGAAAGGCTTCTTGAACTCCTAAAAAAGATCAGGTATACAGCAAAAAAGAAAAAACTGGTTGATTTCTCTTTTGTTGAGATTGAAGAGAAAACAGGTATCAAAAAAGAGGAGCTAAAGAAGCTGGTTCAGAGCAAGGAAGAATTGGTTGAAAAACTCCTGGAAATTGAACGCCAAAAATTTGAGGAAATATTTCAAGTACATGATTTTGAAGGAGTGAATGCCATTGACATTTTATTGACTGTTAGCAAAGAACTGGCTAAAAACTTTGTATTGATCAGCCCAGCCATTACGATACATCTTAAAGAAAAATTTCCTAAAATTTACCAGGCCCATTTTGATAAACGTCTTGATTTCATCTTTGGTAAAATTCAGATAAATTTAACAAAAGGAATAAACGGAGGAATGTACCGTGAAGATTTAAGTATTGAATTACTTGCCCGATTATACATCAGTCGGTTAATCGATATACATAATCCTGCCCTGTTTCCACCTGAAAAATTTTCATTTGAAATGGTTTTCGCTGTAATGTTTGAAGATCTTGTTCGCAGTATTGCCAAACCGGAAGGCATAGCTTATTTCGAAGAGAAAATCAAATCTGTAAAATTCGAGGTAGACAAAGCTTAGGCATTGTTACGAAATAAGTATCAAATAAAAATTTATCATTAATTTTAGGAAACGAAATACTTTATTTTTGTTTCCTTCGTTTCTTTTATCTACATTTGCAACCCGATTTTTTAATACAATCCTATTTCAAACTGAATACTTGATAGTTATGACGGATAATGATACAAAATATCAATCCATATTAAATAGTGCTTTTAATATTTTTACCGAAAATGGTATTCGGAATATATCTATGGACGATTTATGTCGAAAAATGGGTATGTCGAAAAAAACACTTTATAAATATGTTGAAAACAAAGCAGATTTACTTCGGAAAATAAACAACTATATTCATTCACAAATAATAAATGCAATTATAGATCTTGAAAAAACTGATTTAAACGCCATAGACATACTGCTTGAAATGAGTAAAATACCTGGAAAATTGTTTACTCAGATAAATCCTATTATAAGTTTTGAAATGCGAAAATATTATCCTCAGGTTTTTGAAAAATCAACATCAGACAGGAAAGTATTGATAACCAATTCCATTCGAAAAAACATGGATCAGGGAATAAAAGAAGGATTGTATCGTCAGGACCTTAACAAGGATATTATTGCCCAATTGTATTTTAAAAACATAGAAGATTTTCATACCACCTTAGGTGAAACGATGAAAAAATACTCATTTGAAAAAATATTTGAGGTCATGTTTGAAAATCATATCAGGGGTATCGCCAACGAAAAAGGGATCGAATATTTCGAAAAACAAAAAACAAAGTTGAACTTCAATTTATAAAAACACATGATCAAAAGGATATTAATAGTCGGATTTATTTTGTTGCAATTGTTGAATTTGCGGTCCATTGCCCAGGAGATAAAATCATTTTCACTTAAAGAGGCTCAACAATATGCCCTGGAAAATAATTATGACATTAAAAATGCCGGCATCGATGTGAAGATAGCAGAGAAAAGGGTAAAAGAAAACCTTGCTCTCGGTTTACCACAGATTAATGCAAAAGCAAATTATAATTATTATATTGATATTCCAACAACCCTAATGCCTGATTTCTTAACCCCGGCTGTAATGGGAGTCAATGATAATATTTATGGATTAGAGCCTATAGTGGATGTTCCTGAAGGAACTCAATACTTCGAGGCGCAATTTGGAACAAAACATAATGCAACCCTTGGTGCTGAATTATCTCAATTAATTTTCAGTGGCCAGTATATTGTTGGTGTAATGGCATCCAAAGCATATGTCGGCTTAATTGAAGGAAGTCTTCAAAAAAGTGAAATTGAAATTAAGGATGCCATTGCAAGGTCATATTATCCGGTCATTATTTTACAAGAAAATAAGAAGGTTTTCGACAGTACATTGGCCAGTCTCAACAAAATGCTTTATGAAACTGAAGAATATTATAAAAGCGGTTTTTTGGAAGACACGGATGTGGACCAGCTAAAATTATTGATATCAGATATGGAAACCACCATAACAAATATTGATAACCAGCTTGAAATAGCTAACAATATGCTGAAATATCAGATGGGTATTAAAGCAGATGAAGAAATTGAAGCTACTGAAAGTTTAAATGACCTGCTGGCAGAAGTCAATAGAAATTATTTATTGAATACTGCATTTAACTATAGTGACCACATTGATTATAAAATGCTAAAAGACCAGGAAAAAATGGCTGTTCTTCAGCTAAAGCTTAAAAAATCAGAATACTATCCAACATTAATGGGATATTATGCCTATCAGGAGGATGCTATGCGCGACAAATTTAATTTCACAGCATCAGATCAAAATTGGTATACAAGTCAGTTTCTTGGTGTTCAACTTGACATTCCCATATTTAGCAGTGGCAACAGAAAATACAAAGTTCAGCAGGCCAAACTTGAGCTCCAGAAAATAAACATTATGGATGATCAGTTGAAACAAGGCCTTTCGCTCAAAGTCAGGACAGCAAAAGCAAATTTTAACAATGCTTATCTTATATATATGAATAAAAATATGTCCAGAGACAATGCGGAAAAAATTTATCAAAAAACGGAAATCAAGTACAGGGAAGGGTTATCATCAAGTTTAGAATTATCTCAAACCTATAACCAATTTTTAACTGCACAAATTGATTACCTGACTTCCATTCTCGATTTATTGAATAAAAAATCTGAAGTTGAGAAAGAACTTACGAAAGTAAATTACTAATACTGTAAAACCAATCAATGAAAAAGAATAGCTATATTATTTTTCTTTTGTCAGGTTGCTCAATCCTTTTGATGCAATGCTCAACCTCCATAAAGGATACGGACAAAATTGAGCTACAAACCCGGATGGATACCATTAGTTACATTATTGGCCTCGATTATGGAATAGGGATCAGGGAAGAAAAAATTGAAGCCGTTCCAGAGGCTGTATACAAAGGATTAATAGATGGCTTGAATGATAATAGCCTATTGGATGATTCTTTAAAAAACAAAATTGTTGATAATTTTAATGAAGAATTAAAGGCTCGGATAGAAGAAGAAGGAAAGATATTCCTTGAAAAAAACAAGGAAGATGGAAAAGAATTTATGATTGAAAACAAATTAGTAGAAGGGGTGGTGGAATTGCCCAATGGTTTGCAGTATAAAATTTTAAAAGATGGAACAGGATTTAATCCTTCACCGACTGACAGTGTAAATGTACACTATAGGGCTATGTTCATTGACCGAACTGTTTTTGATATGTCATACGACAGAGGACCTGCTGGAATAAGATTAAACGATGTCATTAAAGGACTTTCTGATGGAATACTACTAATGAAAGTAGGTACGATATGCGAATTATATATTCCTCCTGAACTGGCATACGGCGATCTATCATTTGCAAATGTTATCCCGGCTGGATCTACTTTAATATATTCAATTGAGTTAATCGAAATAATAAAAGAATAAACAAAATATTTAACTGATGAAAAAAATCTTATTTGTATTGTTAGTTGGTATTCTAACAGCGTGCAGCAGTAAAGTTGATAATCCTGGCAGCACAGACGAAATTCAGAACCAGATTTCTGAATACAAAAAACAGGTTATTGAACTCAATAAAAAAATTAATGAACTTGAAAAAGATCTGCAAAGCTCTACTGATGAACCTGTTCAAGGTACTCCGGTAGCCATTAAAGAACTAGCCTTTGAAGAATTCAATCATTATATCGAAGTAAATGGAGTAGTTGAAGCCATTAATGCTGCTTATATAAGCCCTGAGATCAATGGCCAGGTTAAACAAATTTATGTTAAAGAAGGCCAGCACGTCAAAAAAGGTCAGCTTCTACTTAAAATAAATAGTAGCATTACAGAAAGTTCAATAAAGGAAGTTGAAACTTCTCTTGAACTTGCAAATACTGTTTATGAAAAACAAACCCAACTGTGGGAAAAGAACATCGGTTCGGAATTAGATTATCTACAGGCTAAAAATAATAAGGAAGCACTTGAAAGCAGGCTTGAAACGCTACAGGCTCAAATTGATATGGCCATGATAAAAGCCCCGATAGATGGAATTATTGATGAAGTATTAGTAAAAGAAGGAGAACTCGCCATACCCGGAATACAAATGATCCAACTTGTGAACTTAAACGATTTGTTTGTAAATGCCGATGTATCTGAAGCCTATATTACCAAAGTAAGAAAGGGAGAAATGGTAGTACTTGAATTTCCATCATACCCTGATATAGTTATGGAAGTTCCGGTTCATCGCACCGGGAATGTAGTTAAATCGGCCAACAGGACATTTAAAGTGCAATTAAAAATAAAAAATATAAACGATCAGATTAAACCCAATGTGCTGGCACGCATAAAGATCAATGATTATACATCGGAAAATGCATTACTGGTGACATCCATCATTGTTAAGCAAGACTTGAAGGGATCGTATGTATTTGTTGCCAATGGTGATAATACAGCCAAAAAAGTATACATCGAAACAGGCATGTCCTATATGGATTTAACTATGGTTACAACAGGTTTATCGGTAGGCGACAGGGTGATAGTAAACGGTTACAACCAGGTTTCGAATGGGAGTAAATTAGAAATAGTTGATTAAAATACGATTGATGATATTATTCACTCCCGTGTATTTAAAAAACCATAAATTTTGATAAATAATTATTAATGGAAAAACAATTCAATAGTGAAGATAAGGTAAGTCGTGAATTTAAACTTACCACATTTGCATTAAAAAATAAAAATACAATCTTCCTTTTACTCGTTCTATTATTGGTATTTGGATTTTATAGCTATCGCTCATTACCCAAGGAATTGTTTCCTGATATTTATATTCCAATGGTCATGGTTCAAACCATGTATTACGGTAATCCACCCATTGATATTGAAAACCTGATAACCAGGCCAATTGAAAAAGAGCTGGAATCGATCCGGGGAGTAAAAGAGATCACATCCAATTCATTACAAGATGCATCGATCATTTTTGTGGAATTTAATACGGGTGTTGAAATAAATCAAGCGCTACAGGAAGTTCGAGATGCGGTAGACAAAGCGAAAAGGGAATTACCAAACGATTTGCTTGATGACCCAATGATTTCCGATATCGATTTTTCAGAATTTCCCATCATCAATATTAACCTGTCAGGTGAGTATAGTGTAAATGAATTAAAATATTATGCCGAATACCTCGAAGACGAGATCGAAAGTGTATTTGAAATTTCCAAAGTTGAAATTTCCGGGTTGAATGAAAGAGAAGTACAGATAAATGTTGACCCGCTCAAACTGGAGTCATTTGAATTGAGTTTTGATGATATTGAAAATGCCATTGCCGCTGAAAATATTTCCATGTCCGGAGGTGATATCAGGGTGAATGGTTCGCGAAGAACACTGCGGGTTATCGGGGAGTTTAAGAATGTGAAGGAAATGGAGAATATTGTGGTTAAAAATGAAAACCAGGATATTGTATACTTACGGGATCTATCTGAAGTTATTTATGGTTTTGCTGATCCTGAAAGCTATGCTCGTCTCGACAAGCAAAATGTGGTTACACTCCAAGTGGTGAAGAAAGGTGGTGAAAACCTGTTGATCGCTACCAAAAAAATATTCGATATTTTGGATCATGCACAGGAAGTAGAAGCTTTGCCTGCAGACCTGAATATAACCATTACCAACGATCAGTCGGATATGATCAAAAAGCAATTGAGTAACCTCGAAAACAGTATTATAATGGGTGTGATATTTGTTTTATTGGTGCTCTACTTTTTCCTTGGAATTCGCAACGCTTTATTCGTTGGACTGGCCATACCTACATCCATGTTCATGTCATTCATGATATTCGGCTTAATGGACTACCGCATCAACATGATCGTATTGTTTTCGATGATACTTGCCCTTGGAATGCTGGTGGATAACGCCATTGTTGTGGTAGAAAATATATATCGGTTTGTCGACCGGGGCTATTCTAAATTTGAAGCCGCGAAAAAAGCGGTTGGAGAAATTGCCATGCCGATTATTT
>Ga0255385_10159_pt1 | contig 10384 bp, 11 predicted proteins | sample ANMaggSeSYBR01G3_FD_182103 | JGI IMG/M metagenome (GOLD analysis project Ga0255385, IMG submission 182103) | Sediment cell enrichment communities from methane seep in Santa Monica Basin, California, United Staets - ANME aggregate JGI... | ecosystem: Environmental > Aquatic > Marine > Cold seeps >...
CAACCATTGTGTATTCGGATGAGTTTTATGACAATGCATATGAACTGCAACAATCGCTAAAACAACACGACATTATTACTTCAATAAATCTCTTTGAGGATCTTTCAAATAGTGAGAAAATGAACAATAATCTTATCCTCATCGACACATATGATAACAATCTCAGGATTTGTTGCTATAACTAATATTCCTATCGAAAATAGTAACATTGCAATCATTACAATTTTTTTTGTGGTGTTTCTTGTATTTTTGGTTTTTTTGTATAATGACATATTTCCACTCTTTCTCTCTATTCTATCCACATATAGTTGATAATAGAAATGGCATCTATATCCGCACCATTGTCCATGTCAGTTGGATCATAAATTGGATTTCCCCGACTGTCAAGGTTTGATCCATCACCAAATATATCTATTAGTCTTATGTAGTTGATATTTTGTAGATCTACAAGTCCAGATTGCACAAGTGGATTACTATTTAAATCCTGAAGATCAAAAGCATCGCCTCCTGCAACGTTTGGATTAAAAGGATCGATATTGTTTGTATCCACATTTATATAAACCGGCCATATTCCTGCAAGATTTGTTACATCATCAGGATATATTGAACCAGAACATGGTGTATTTGAGATTGATGGAAACCTTGCAAAGTTTACTCCATCGGTACTTATCTCAACATATATTAGTTCAGCATATACTTTACCTGGTTGATTATTAATATAAAATGGATTTTCAAAAATAACAAAATCCATTCCAGGTCCATTTGTAATATTTACCTCAAATCCAAGTGTGATATTTCCATTAATCCCTAATGATAAAACATGAAGTGACCCCATAGTGTCTCCAAGACCACGTGGTCCGCCTAATGTTACGTGTGGATCATTATAATCAGGATGGTTATCTGTACCATTGTTAAACTCAATAACTCTAGTTGCAAATCTGTTAATTACTGTAAATGACCTTGTTGCTGGTGTTGGATCAATATTGCCTGCTTTATCTTTTGTTTTGATTTGGAAAGTATAATTTCCAGTTGAAAGATTTGTGTATGTTTTTGATTTTACTGTTATCCAATCCGACCAATCTGGGTCCTTTCCTGTTAGGTAGTATGAAAATTTCATATCGTTTGCGGATGTTTTATCATCGGATCCATCCCATGTAAATGTGACTGTGTTGCAATAGATTGTTCCTGTTGGTCCAGATAGTATATTTGTATCGGGACTTGTTGTATCATCATCTTCTGTTTCTTGGTCAATTTTGAATGTTTGGTTTGCTGGTGTTGGATCGATATTACCTCTGAAATCTTTTGTAAGTATAAAAAAGGTATATTCTCCGTCTGGAAGATCACTATAGGTTGTCGAGGTTTCAGTTTTCCATTGTGACCATTCCGCATCATATTCCAACAGTTTGTATGAGTATTCTAGTTGTTCAGATGAAGAGATATCATCTGATCCAATCCATGAGAACGTTACAGTATTATCTTTTATGGTTCCTGTTGGTCCAGATAATATTCTAGTATCTGGAGGGTTATCTTCCTTCTCACTTAACTCGGGGTTGTAATATTCATAGGATATCTCCAGTTTGAAGTTGTTTCCCTGTTCCATTAATCTTCTAAGTATGCTAATTTCCCCAACTTTCAAATTTACATTCAACTGAATTGTTTTGTTTTCCCAGTTAGTGTTATAATACTCTTGAATTAGTTTAATTTGGGCCGTAGATAGATTCTCTGATTCTATTTCAGTTACTTCTGGCTTGTCATTTATATTGTCCTTGATGTAGAGTATTGTTCCGTTCCCGATGCTTTCCTTTTTGAATAGTTTTTTGCCATCTGGTGCTTCGATGGAAAATGTAAGAGTATCTTTCCCAAAATGAAGTAGTGGTGTTGTGATCTCATCTTTCCATGTTAATTTGAATGTAACGCTTTTTAGATTGCTCTGAGGTATCTTTATTTGTCGAGTGAAAGGTTCATTTTTTTCTACATGAAACGAATCATCCAATGGAAGGATTTTTTCCTGTATTGACCAATATACATAGAAGATCTTACTTTTAGGTTCTTCTTCATCAAGTCTTATTGTGAATTCTTTTTTTGCTGGAGTTGGATCTGTATTCCCCTCCTGATTTTTTGCTTTTACCAAAAAGACATAGTCACCATTTGACAATTTTGTATAAATTATTGAGGTGTCTGCAGACCAAACAGACCACAAGTCATCCATTCCTTCTAGTTTGTATGAATATGATAAGTTTTCTGTAGATGTGTTATCGTCGACTCCTGTCCATGTGAAATTCACATCACTATGGTTAATATGATTGGGCGGTCCACTCAGCAATATTGTGTTGGGAAAAATATTGTCATTGCTATTAGTATGGTTTGAAGAATTTGAAAAATCAGATTCATTACCTGTTTTAGTAGAAATTATGTTGGAAGGTCCATACATCAATAGCAATATTGCTAAGGAGGAGATGACTAAAATAGGAATTATTTTCTTGTAATGTTTTTTGATTACCTTATTTATTGACACAATTTCACGTATTGGGCTTAAAAACAACAAGCTTTATTTAAACATTACTTTATAAAAAACAAGTTTACTTGTAAAATAGTAAAGGTTTTAAGTATTATTTACTTATAAAAACTCATGAGAATTCTCAGAGATAAGTCGTTTTCCGCTCAGATGCTTATTCTTTATGAGCTGTATACGGGTGAATATTCAAAACTTTCACCCATCGCTGAAAAAATTGGCGTTACGCAGCAGGCAATTTCGAATTATATGAAAAAAATGAAAAAACAAAACCTTGCGCATAAAGTAGATGGAAAATACAGGCCCACAATCAAAGGCACATATGTTCTTCAAACTGAGTTACTGAAATTAAAAAAATTTGCTGATGAACGAACCGAAAGAATACCATTGGTAAAAAACTGTATTGCAATAGCAAAAACACCAATAAAAGCGGGAGATTCTGTTGGTCTATTCATGGATGATGGTTGGCTTGTTGGGTATGCCAACAAAAAATCACCGTCCATTGGACTTGCAGATTTTGATGCTGATGTAGGGGATTATGTCCAAGTTGGGAATTTGGAAGGTATCATAGATCACAGGATTGGAAAAGTGTATTTTTTTAAATTATCTAATCGGCATTCTGAATACGGTCATTTAAATGTTGAGTCTTTACAAAGAAACATGGGCGATCTAAATGTAGATCGGGTTGGAATATTAGATGTAGTCGGAAGAATACTGTGTGATAAACTAAACATAAAACCTGATTTTGAATTTGGAGTTATTTATGCAGCCATAGATGCTGCACAGTGTGGTTTAAACACCGTCGTCTTTGGTTTGGATGAAAAATTGGAAGAATCGGTAGAAATATTTGAGAAGATTAATGAAAAAAACAGTGAAAAAATTGAGTTTGAACTCCTTTCGGCAAATTAATGTTTGCGGATCTAATCTTTATAATTATTTACTTTTATGTTTACTTTTTTCTTATTTATCGAGGCGATCTTCTTAAGATTTAGAGTAACATCCTTTTTTGGTTTATATTTATCAACAGGGGTGTTTGGCAGTTTCCCATCAACTTCATAAATATAATTGCCTTTCTCGCCATCAACGGAATGAATATATTGTTGATCGCCAAATTTTTTAACTTCAATGCCAGGGAGTTGATTTAATGCATCAAGCAGACTGTCATACTTGTTTATTTCAACGGAAGATTCTTCAACAAATTGTTCTAAAATTTTTTCCAAACCTCTGATTTTTGCGTTTACAAGATGTACATTGCCAATAATTCTTCTATTGACTAACCCTGCTTCTTCAAGGATTTTAATATGTCTTGATATGACCGGTACGGAAATATTTATTTTTCTTGCCAATCCCGATAAATGCATTTCATGCTTTGTTAATATCTGCATTATCTTAATTCTAGTTGAACTGCACAATGCTTTAAACAAACGATCGTTACCCATTTTGATAACAATCGTTATTAAAAATATTACATTTAAATATTTCTATTCAATATCCTATTTTCGAGGCAAATAAAATGAAAAAATCGATAGCAGCAATAATAATATTGGTAATTGGAGCAAGCGCAATTGGCCTTCCAGCAAGTGCCTATAGTATGACTCAAACCTATGAAGAAGAAATCATGTTTTGTACTAACCTAGCAAATGAATGGACAGGAATGGTAAGAATTGAGGGAGAAAACAATACGATTTGGAAAGGAACCGTGGCGTTCAGCAGCTCACTGATTACCGCAGAAAATATGGATACTCATGAAATGGAAACCCATGAGATATCTTGTCCTAGTGTACTTGGAGCGCTTGATGAAGCATCAAAACAGGGTGGGTTTTCATATACTGTAGTATATTATCCAACTTGGGATTCACTTTATGTTACAACAATTGGTGGTGATTCCTATGCATGGCAATATTGGGTAGATTATGAATACGGCATGGTTGGAGCCAGCTCATACGAATTGACAGCAGATGACAGCGAGGTTCTTTGGGGTTATCTAGTAACATATCCTCCAGATTATGAAACCCATGCTTTGAGAATTGAGCTAGATAAAAATACCGTTAAGAAAAACAAAGAGTTCACAGTAAGTGTGTTTGATGAGACAATGAATCCAGTTGAAGGAGCAGTTATTTATATTGATTCAATGACATATGAATCTGATGAAAACGGAAACGCAACTATTAGTATTGATGTAGTAGGGACATATGATGCATATTCAGAGAAGGATGGTTATGTAAGGTCCGATGTAGAATCAATTGAAGTTGAGAAGAGCAAAAGTAGGATAACAAATCTGATGGAGCAGTTCTCACAATTTAAACAGTTGTTGAAGCTTCCAATCTTTGAAAAACTGGTAGGTCTGTTTTGATTAATCATCATTAAATCCAATTTTTTTTCTTTTTTTGTTTTATTGACTGGTCACTCATTTAGCAATCTCGGAAAATTATTAGTTAATTTTTGAAAAAGTTTATATCGCAGAACCAGATAATGGGTAAAAACGAGGGATATATATGGCTATAGGTTTCGTACTGATAAGCGCTGCACCTGCACATGAGCATGAGGTATATAACAAACTCTCCAAAGTACCGCAAATTGTTGAACTTCACCCTCTCTTTGGGGAATATGATCTTATAGCTAAAATAGAGGCGGAAGATTTTGAAAGACTTGGAAATCTAGTTGTAAACAAAATTAGATCTATAGAAGGAGTGATAGATACTAAAACGTTAACAGGAACGAAATTTTAAGAGGTGAAAAAAAATGTTAAGCTATTTTTTGAGCATGTTGATGCTGGTATTTGCCGTTGCAAGTATCATCGCAGGAATATTTACTGCGTATTTTGGATCTGGTAAGAGCAGAGCAGTTGGAGCAATACTCATAATAATAGGATTAATCGTGTTTGTCCTATTTATGTGGGGTGCTGGGCTTCTAACCTCATTTATGGGAGTACCTCCAACAATAATGAACTTCTATGGGGTTATAACCAACGGTGTTGTAGCAGTCATTGGTGCTGTTGTAGGTGCATTAATTGCTCTTGGGATATTCCTAATGGCAATAATGAAGGCCTAAAACCATATCTAAAAAATACTTGTGAATCCTGAGATCGCTGGTGAGTTCAGGATGAAACGATACGGCTAGGGTATTATCTTGCCTAGCCATTACTATTTTTTTATCTACTTTTGCAAGGACTTTGCATTTTCCCCAGGTTTTCTTAATTATCGGCGCTCTTATAAAAACGGCATGATATGGTGAAGAAAAACCCTGAATGTCGATGGGTTTCTCAAAAGATTCTTTTTGTCTTCCAAATGCGTTACGCTCGACCTGCATGTCCATTGCATTTAAAAGTTTCACATCCTTTACATTATCACTTAGTTCCTTTGAAAGTATTACGCAACCTGTACAAGTTCCCATTATCGGCAAGTTGCTTTCTTTAATTCTTTCAGAAATGATATTGTACAAATCTGATCTGTGTAAAATTCTAGAGATGGTTGTACTTTCTCCCCCAGGTATTATTAAAGCATCTATGTCAGTCATTTTTTCTTTGTGACTAACGACAAAAACTTTTCCAGGAGTGTTAGTTTCCTTTAAAGCAGCCTTCATTGAAGCGATATGCTCTGATATTGCTCCCTGTATTCCAAGTACTCCTATGGATACTTTTCTTACCATCCTCTTTCCTGTAACATTTGTTCTGGAGGGATAGTTCCTATTTCTATGCCTGGCATTGCTTCTCCAAGGTTTTTACTAATCTTAGCGATAATATCTGGTTCATCATAGTGTGATACTGCTTCGACAATTGCTTTTGCCCTTTCTTTTGGATTGTCTGATTTGAATATTCCTGATCCCACGAAAACTCCATCGCTGCCTAGTTGCATCATTATGGCTGCATCTGCAGGTGTAGCAATACCACCCGCTGCAAAATTGACTACAGGTAAACGCTGTAATTCTTTTATCTCCGTTAAAATGTCAACGACCTCGTTTAGTACATTGTCATATCTATATTCCTCAAAAACAATGGTGTTTTTCTCGATTTTCTGATTCGTTAGGGTTTTTATTGAATTAACATAACTCTGCGTATATTCTTCTGCTAGTTTATGCAAATCCGTTTTATCCATGTCTTTTAATGTTCGTGTCATGCCTGTAACCATTCTTTGATGTCTTATGGCTTCAATGATATTACCTGTTCCAGCCTCTCCTTTCGTACGAATCATGGCAGCTCCTTCCCATATTCTTCGAACTGCTTCACCAAGATTTCTACAACCGCATACAAAAGGAATAGTGAACTTGCGTTTATCTACATGGTAAAATGGATCTGCGGGTGTAAGTACTTCAGACTCATCAATCATGTCTACACCAAGTGATTCTAAGGCTTGTGCCTCGACAAAATGCCCAATTCTCACCTTAGCCATAACTGGAATGCTAACTTCATCCATTATCTTTTGTATGACTGCCGGATCTGCCATCCTTGCCACACCGCCATCTGCACGAATATCTGCTGGAACTCTTTCAAGTGCCATCACTGCGACGGCACTGCTGTCCTCAGCAATCCTTGCTTGGTCTGCATTTGTGACATCCATGACTACACCCCCCTTTTGCATTTTAGCAAAACCTTTTTTTAACAGAGTTGTACCAAATCTTAATTTTGATATGTCTAATTCTTTCATTAATTTTGACCCCCAAATATGTTAGATCCAAACCCAATATCCACAACCCATTATTAAGGACTATGGTTGCACACAAAAATATTGATTCAAAAACACGTGGGTTTTCAGAACAATTCTCATCTTCCGTTTTTTATTGATTCTATCATTTCTTTTCCAAAAGGAGTCAGGCCATACAGTTTTATATCCCTTCCTCCACTCCCACTCTTAATTTCGACTATATTTAGACTAAGAAGGGACTCATCTTCTCTATAGCGGGATTGCATTCCTCTTATGGCTCCAATCACATTTGTAGGGGTAGTTTTGACGTTATATGCTATCTCTGAGGTATAACTACAACTAGGACTTATATCAAAAAGATATTCGGCAATCTTCTTTCTAACGTTGCTTCTTCTCAATGCCCTTACAACCAGAGGTCTTAGGTCTTGAGAAGGCTCCAATTCACTACTATCCTGCATCCCATCCACTTGCCTTCACAAAATGAATGTCATTCCCCCATTAATAAAGTATCGCTCAATGGATATTTACTTGCACATATATCTACATATTCAACTGCAAACTATAATTATATACTAAAGAATTGAAAAGATTAACGAAACTCTATTTCCTTCTGGAGTTATCTGATATTTAGATTAAAAATATGGGAAGGGGGTATTATTAATACCCACCAATTTTCAAACTAGGATCGCCAAGGAGTACCCATCCTTCGATTGTTTTTCTGTCTATTTGGTCAGAGTGTACAGCGTCCATTATGTTTATGTAATCCGTTATTGCTTGACTGTGAGCTTCACCAAGAACATGTTTGCTTTGGTTTGCATATGCATTAAAGAATTGTGGGTTAATCCAACCGCCAAGCCCTGAAGCAGCATATTGGTTTACATATCCATATCCAAGTCCAGCGTTTGCTATTGTTCCAATGGAACCTCCACCTTCTTCCATTAAAAACCATGAAGCACCGTCTCTGGGCACCCATTCCATGTAAAAGAATCTAAATGGTGGTTCGAAGAAGTATCCTTTTATTCCATATTCCTTAATGTCCTTGAGAATATTGGCCATTGTTACGTTAAACTGACCGTTGTGACATCCACCAATAACTATAACTGGAAGCTTATAACCATTTGTGTATTCGCTCATGTCTCTGAGTTGGAAACCCTGGATAAATTCATGATCTTCATCATCCGGTGGGTGATTTCCCCAAGATGCCGGATTTCCATGTCCTGCAAAATGAATGAAGCCAGGACCTGCACTTATGGCATTTATTACATCAGAACTACCCGTCCAAGCACCTGGTATAGATAGCCATAGTTTTTGAACATCAAATCCTGCGTCTTCCAGTGTGTCTACTGTGACACCCGTTGATATCTCTCCTTCATATACGCCATGTATAGCACCAGGATTCCGGCTAGGTGGAGATGTGTCTCCTGAAATTACAACTGCTTTTTTGAACCATGAATCATCGGCTGTATTTTCATAATTGATAATTTTATCTACAACAACACTCACTTCAGATGAAGATCTAAATGGAATTCTTCCAACATATACATCAGGGTAGTAATCCGGTTTGTCTTTTTTCCCAACAAAATTTGACCATTCTGCAAAGATACCGTTTCCATTATCATCCCAATCCTCAAAAACAGTTTCGTTTTCTACGATCTTATAAATATCTGAATAGTAAAGATCACTGGAATATCCTGCTTCCCATCCATCGTCGTTGTTGGTAACTCGCTCTGGTACATGCCAGCCGAATGTCTGACCATCTCTTCCACCAGCAAGTAAAACATATGAGATATCATAAGTCTCTTTCATATCATAGATGCAAAGTTTGATCTTTTCTGGATCATCCCTTCCTTCGCTGTATCCAGAGTAGATCTCCTCAGTTGTTTTGAGTATGGTTTCTACATTATGGCTATTCTTATGAGTTATTAAAGGTTGAAGGCCGTCTGAAAACTCTTGAGGTGTTACGATAAGCAGATCGTAGGTTTCTAGACCCGTAAAATAAGGTGTTTCAGGTGCCACATATTCTACTTCTATATATATTTCTCCTTGTGGAACATATAAGATATCATCTGCAGGTGAATACTGGGGAGTAACTTTAACAGTTACGAATAAAACATTTTCCCCATTGCTTATACCAGCACCTTTTCGAATGGTATATGATTCTACTGGATAAAGCGCGGAGCTTGAGTATATTTCCTCATCCATTACCAATTCCGCTGATATTTTTTCAAATGGTAAATCATTGGTCAAAGGAACCGGTCTTGGTGATGGCTGAATCTTTTTTGACAATACTTGTTTTTGCGTGTCAAAATCGACTTTTACATCAACAATTTTTGTTCCTAAAGGAAACGTAAATACATTTGTTATAACAGGTAGCATAGGCTTGCCTGTTTCCATAAGAAAAGATTCAGATTCTTCTAGGTTTATAGCTAAATATTCATTTGTCTCTGTAATTATTGGTTCTGAGATCATAATAGATTCAGCACTAAATGATGTCTCATCTCCGTTTTCCTGTACAGCAACAGCTCCAAGTCCACTTATAACTAAAATTCCTACTATTATTATTGGCAACAAATTTTTCATGCTTTTATGCCTCCTATACTATATTATATATATTTGTCCCCTATAAATGTTTCTTCAAATTTTCCCGTATAATTTATTAAAAATTTAGAATAATATTTGTTAACTTGAATCCCTCTATAATTTATAAAGAAAAAACTATGTGCAATTGCTTTTCTTACATTATTCTCTCGATCATTTCTAATACGAAGCCATCACTGTCAATCACGTATCGTGCTATCCCAATTTTCTTTGCATAGTTTCTCATCTTCTTGACAGCCAGGAACCGTTCAAAAGTGGAACCCTTCTGTATTACTTCAAGCTCTAAAATGCAATCAGCAATTCCTTCCATCCGTCTCTCAAATATATCTCCATGTATGCCCCTTGTCATTATAATAAATAGTACACCTTTTTTTTCGATATTGTTGATTTTGGCAGCATGTAGCGTTCTTAATACTTCCTCTTGAGAATATCGACTGAGGAAGAAATCCAGAGAATTTATTATTATCTTTTCAAAAGAGGATACTCTTATTTTATTTGATAAAATTGCAAGGAAATCTTCTTCTTCTCTAACTGAAGGTGCCATGCCTGAAGAGCCAAGTTCAATCAGTTCTTTGATTTTTAATTTGGATCGTTGTTCATAAATACTCACTCGCTTTTCCTCCCTAGTTAGAAT
>Ga0255385_10160_pt1 | contig 10368 bp, 7 predicted proteins | sample ANMaggSeSYBR01G3_FD_182103 | JGI IMG/M metagenome (GOLD analysis project Ga0255385, IMG submission 182103) | Sediment cell enrichment communities from methane seep in Santa Monica Basin, California, United Staets - ANME aggregate JGI... | ecosystem: Environmental > Aquatic > Marine > Cold seeps >...
TTCCTCTAATAGAATGTGCTGTTTGGCTAATCACACCATTTTGTATTAGATGCTACGCAGGAATTATACGGCGAAAATTCAGGAACTCAAATGGAGCAAAAAAATGAAAATTTTACAGGTAACGTCATTCTTTAAACCAATGTGGGAATCTGGAGGGGTTGCTCGAGTAGCCTATGAGATTTCAAGACATCTAAAGGAGCGAGGACATGAAATAACGGTTTATACAACCAATAGAAGTGTTCATCCAACAAAGTTTGAAACTAACGAGCCTATTGATGTTGAGGGAATGAAAGTCTATTACTTTGAAAATTTAAGAAAATATTTTCCCTGGAAAAATTTGCCAGTTATACCATATTATTTACCGTTCATTACCAGAAAACAAATTAAACAATTTGATGTAATTCATATTCATGAACATCGGTCGTTACTTGCAGTAATTGTCCATCATTATGCAAAAAAACATGGGATTCCTTATGTTTTGCAGGCCCATGGTTCCGTACTGCCATTTTTTGCAAAACAAAGATTCAAAAAATTATTTGATTCGATAGCTGGATACAGAATACTCAGGGATGCATCGAAATTAATCGCGTTAAATAAAACAGAGGCAGACTACTATGTAAAGATGGGTGTGGATGAGGATAAAATTGATATTGTGCCCAATGGTGTAAAACTGTCTGAATATGAGATTCTTCCAGAAAAAGGGAAATTTAGAAAGAAATATTTAATAAGAGATGATGAAAAAGTAGTTTTGTATGTTGGACGATTACATGGAAGCAAAGGAATCGATTTGATTGTAGAAGCCTTTGAGAATATTAAAAATGAATTAAATGATGTGAGATTGGTGATCGTTGGTGGCGGGAACACGTCGACATTGGAAGAACGTGCAAGAACGCTGAAAGTTGAAGATAAAGTGTTGTTCACTGGATTTGTTGATCATGATGAAAAGATAGAAGCATTTGTTGACGCAGATGTTTTTGTTACGCCGCGATTTTCTGGATTTCCAATAACGTTTCTTGAAGCTTGTGCCTGTGGTACGCCTATAATTACGACGAATAAGGGTGATGAGCTTGATTGGATTGATGATAAAGTAGGGTATGTGGTTGAATATGATAAAATTCAGTTGGGCAACGCAATCTTAAAGATTTTAAGTGATGAACAGTTGAGATTAAAATTTAGAAAGGAGTGTAAATCGGTGATAGAAAGATATTTTTCATGGAGCAAAATAGTTGAAAAATTGGAAGTAATCTATTCCGAAATCACTCTTCAAGGAAAAATGTAATGGAAGTGAGAAATATGGCGAGATTACTATTTAAGATTTGGTATATTTTATATAAAAAATATTTATATATCTGGTTTAATCTAAATCATAAAAAATATATGAAAAGATATAACAATTTTTTAAAAAAAATTGGAGTAAAGATAATTGGAGAACCGCGATATATTAGTCTTAATGTTATCTTGGACTCTACAGATAAATTTTCTTTAATCGAGTTACATGACAATTGTGTAGTCACCGGAAAAACTCACATATTAACGCATGATTATTCAATCTGGCATGCTGCTGTTGGAATTGGGAAAATAAAAAAAAGCGATAAAGAGTTCAAAAGAAAAGGAAAAGTTGTAGTAGGGGAAAATGCATTTGTTGGTGCAGGTTGCATATTACTTCCAAATGTCCGGATTGGGAAAAATGCAATAGTGGGGGCAGGTAGTGTGGTAACAAAGAATGTTCCAGAAAACACAATTGTGGCAGGAAATCCTGCTAGATCAATAAGCAAAATTGATAGATATGTAAGAAAATATTTTGAGGGGAAAAATGATCAATTTATATTTTAACTTGAAGTAGATAAAGAGGCAAATATACTCATTTACTCATGCTGATAAGGCAATGACTTTACGGGTTAGGTTGAAAGTAGTGGAGAATAAAAAAAGTATGGCGCAACATCATTTGTCAAAACAAACGAAGATATTTATGATATGTGCTGAGTATCTAGATGGAAAAAATGCTCAGACAACTCATGTACTGGAAGTATTCAAGAATCTAGCAGAACTTTTTGACACATATCTATTTGCACCAAAACTGAAGAATCTTCCAAATATTCATCATGAAAATAACATAATATTTATACCAACAATACCTGCATCAGTATTTAGACATATAATATTTGAAATATTTTTATGCTTTAATATGATATATTGTTGCATCAAATACAAACCAGACGTAATTTATGTAAGACATACAATTGTTCTCTATTCATATATTCTACTCTCTAAAGTTTTTAAAATTCCATATATCCTAGAAATTAATGGATTGCCGGTAGAACAATTTAAAATATTTTGTCATAATGCAGGATCCATTAGAACAATTGCAATCAACATCTTTACAAAAATAAACGAAAAACTCAGCTACAAATATGCCAAAAAAATTATTGTTGTTACACCAGATATCAAGAAATACATTGTGACAAATTATAATATAGATCCCAACCGCATATCAGTAATACAAAACGGGGCAAATACTGATTTGTTTAAACCGGCTAGTAAACATGAAGTGAGAAAAGAACTTGGATTAGACAAAAAATACAATTATATTGGCTTTTCTGGTTCATTTGTTCGCTGGCATGGTCTGGAGGAGTTGGTAAAAAGTGCCCTACAAATATTGAAAAAAAACAAAAATGTAAAATTCCTGCTGGTCGGTAATGGTGCAACAAGAAAACGCATCTGTCACCTGGTAAATAATCTACATTTGACAAATAGTTTTATTTTTATCGACATAGTTCCTTATGCAGAAGTACCAAAATATGTAAATTCATTTGATATTGGCATTATCTTAAAATATAAAAATATACCTGGATCACCATTGAAACTGTGGGAGTATATGGCTTGCGGAATACCAATAATTGCTACAGATTCAGAAGATTTTAAAGTTATTGAAGAATGTCACTGTGGAATACTAGTAAATCCAGAAAAAACAGAAAAAATTGCAAATGCGATATTAACTTTACTTGGAAATGAAAAATTACGAAGAGAGATGGGAGAAAACGGAAGAAAATATGTGGTAAAACATCATAGTTGGAAGATTGTTGCAAAAAGAATTGAAAGAGTAATAAATGAAGCGTTAGGGAAATAATATGAAATTTATGCATATTTTTCCAAATTTGGCAAGAATGGGTTTGGACACAATAGTTGCAAGTATTGGTCTAGTAACAGGTATTTTTATTTTAACAGAATCAGTTATAACAGGTAACGAGCATTTCCATTTTTTTGCACTAGCCTTTTTCCCATCACTTTTATATTTGCTATTTAGGAAAAAAATGTTAACAGTAACCAATCTTTGCTCATCATCTTCAAATAAAAATAAAAGTTTATTTTTAATTGGAGGGGCTGTTTTTTTCTTGAGCGTCTCTTTATTAATATTGCTTTCACATCAGATCGTTTATTACAGACCCCCTGTTTATTTTCTCATTTGCCTGATTGCCTCTGCATCCATTTTATTTCATATTTTTTATTCTAATCTTACTGATAAACGTTCCATATTGTTTATTTTGTCTGAAATAATAATTCTAGCTATTCTAATAAAGGCTTCTCTCTACTATGAGTTTCCTGGATTTTTCGGTCAGGATCCATGGTGGCATACCCAATGGATAAAAGAAACCATTGAGGCAGGGCATATTACTGTAGGTAAATATATTATTAACTCGTACTATATTTTTCCCCAATTTCATTTATTAAATGGAATGTCTTCCATCGTTAGTTCGTTAACCATCCACAACGCTACTTTTTTTTCAGTAGGGTTTATCGGATGCAGTGTTATACCTGCATTATTATTGTTTTTAATCGCAAAAAGGTTTATTGGAGTGAGAGCCGCTTTACTTTCTACGTTGATATTTTCTCTTTCTGACCAGCTGATAGCCAGAGGTACATCGATAATTCCTATGGCATTGGGAATTTCTTTTTTTCTCATTATTTGCTATTTAATTTTTAATACTAGCATAAAGGGAATTCAAAAAGCATCACTTCTATTATTATTCTCATTTTCCTTAATTTTGACACATACAATAGCAGCTTTTGTAATGTTTCTATCTCTATTAGCTATATTGACATCATGTATAGCATATAATAAACTTGGAATGCGTAATGGGGCTCGTTCACATTCTAGAAAAATAATTACAGCATCATTTGTCATCTTTTTTGGAACAACAATGTCATATATATGGTCTTTAAATTCTCTATCTAGACTATCTTTTTTTGACGGGATTTCTGTTTCTTTTATAAATGCATTGCAAGAGGAAAGTGCTGTATTGAAGCAGCATACGATTACCACTTTATCCATACCATATGAGGTGTCGCTGTTTGCCCAGACTGCATTTCTTATTCTAATGTTTTTTGCAATTATCGGCTCTCTAATTTATTTTTCAACTAAAGAGCGAGATATATATAGATTGGGATTAGTTTCGCTATTAATAATTCTGTACGGGATTGTGACTAGTTTTTCGTTTTATTCAATTAGTGTTATTCTTCCATGGAGATGGTATATTTTTCTGATGTTTCCCCTTTCGATACTTGGAGTAATGGGATTATCTAAATTGCTTTGCATAATAAGAAATAATGCTGCAAGGGCGTTTACAACAGGATTGATTATCGCAACTATCATATTATTTTCTTTGTTGAGCCCTGTAGCAAATCAAGACACACCTCCTTTTTTTACTGGTAATTCATCTAAAAGAATGGGTTGGACGCAATCTGAGTTAACAGGAGCAGAGGCGTTATACAACTTTTCTTGTGGGCGAGTAGTAACAGATACATATTATGGCAACATATTTCCGTATATTATTGGAAATAGTCAATATCAAGAAATGCTTTCCCAACAAAATAGCGTATTTATTTGGAGGAACTATTACTTACATCATCCTGAGTGGAATGACCTGTATGTAACGGTAATACATAACGGCAGAAATCATGATGATAAAACAGAAGAAAAGATATTTATTTCAGATTATATGGCCAAAATGAAGATCATAACTGATCCACTAATTTATGCAAATGGAAATATGAAGGCATATATACTCAAAGCAAAATTTACCTGATCATAACATGATGTTCTGTATGCAACATGGAAAAAGTATACTTTGGAGTGCACTATCAACATTTAGTTATCTAATTTTCTTCTTGCATGATGAGCGATTCGAATTTCTCAAAATTCTTCTTTGCCGAATTGATCATTTCATATTTAATCTTAGAAAGTTGATTGATACTTATTGTAAAATCTACTTCAATCGGTTCAGGTTCTAAGAAATCCACAAAAGTTACGCCCTTCAATTTTTTTAAAAGTTCTCTTGTCTTGTTTTGATAAGAAATAACAAAAACAGGTTTTTTTGCAATAATTGAGAAAATGAGACTATGATATCTCATACAAATCATTCTATCAACTTTCTCTATAGCAGCTAATGTCTCCAGTGGTGGTTGCAAAGGTAAGAATTGCATCGGGATCTCCTTAAAATGTTCTTTAGCAAAAATAATATCATCTTGGGTAAACGGTATGAATACTATTTGGTTCTCTTTTGTAATCTCCATTAAGTTTGGTTTTAACGTTTTGTTCAGATAGTTAATATATTGTTTTCTCCTTATCTCCAAATCAATTTTTCTAGGAAAATATGCATAATCTCCCCATCTATAAATATTTTTATAAAAATTGTTCAGGTTTAATCCAACAACATTTCTATCTGTGATAATTCCACATGTTTTTTTCGACTTTAATAGAAAAGCAGGACAAGCAACAACCTCAATATTTTTATCTATAAATAATTGCAAGTTCTTTTTACTTTTTTCATCACGGACTGTTATGCTTTTGCAATCCTCAAGCTTTTTTATAATCTTCTTACCATTTTCTGTTCTTAATCCATTAAAACCAACACTCATTAACATACTTCCCTTTTTCGCTGTCCCAATGGGCTTCAATCGCGGCTCTAAGTATCCCTGTGGATAATCCCGTATCACTCCACCACCACCAATTATGTGATAATCATATTTCTTGAAACTCGGTGCGCATCCTCTCCAAAGGTTAATCGAGCCGTTCAAATGGCTATATAAACCAATCTTCTTCAATTCGTTTTGAATTGTAGCTCCAATTGCAAGATCACCAATGTTCCCCGTATTATAACTGCCCTGAATAACTATGGGTGCACCAATTTTGCTTTGTAAGTACTGCAATCGTGTTAGAATATAATTCCCATAAGGCATTTTCACAATTCGTAGATGGATATTTGGTTCCATTGTATCTCCTTAAATAATTCTAAAAAATGTCGTTCCATCTTATATGTTAACATATAATTTTTTATTACTTTTTCTCTTGAAGTTAACTGCAACATCATCTTAGATAGAAATATAAAGGTATATATCCTTAGCAAGGAATCTACCTTGCTACTAATATGATGGGCTGTACAGAATATGGATAAAATCGAGGTTTCAAAGAAATTTACACAGGATATAAGTTGGGTTTTCCTTAGTTCGGTAATTACTCTGTTTATTGGCTTTTTAATCAGGCCCTTGCTGGCTAGATGGCTTGGAGCAGAGGGTTTAGGATTGTATTCAATTATCTTAACAGTTTATAGTATAGGTCTTATCTTTGCGAGCTTTGGTTTGCCTATGACTCTAACAAAATATATAGCGCAGTACAAGACAGAAGACAAAGAGCTTTCTCGAATTGCATCATCTGGACTTATGATTTCTACAATTTTTGGAATTGCTGTAGGTATCATTTTATATTTTTTATCTGGATATATCGCAGATTTTTTTAGTATGCCTGAACTAGTAAATTTAATAAAATTATTAGCTTTTGTTTTTCCTTTTGCAGCTCTGCGGGATTCGCAAATCGGTATATTAAATGGACTACGAGTAATGAAACGATATGCTGTTTTGATGGTATCTCAGCAAATTGTAATGGTCTTTTCTATAATAGGATTTCTAATATTTGGATTTGGTGTTAAAGGAACGGTGATGGGAATAATATTTTCCTCAATTGTGGTTGTTTTCCTTGGCCAATTTCTCATAAAGAATTTTATTAAATTAGATTCAACTGAGTTTATTAAAAACGTGAAAAGACTTGTACCTTTTGGTGGAAAAATAGGAATGATAAATTCCATAAATTTGATAAGTACTAAATTAGATATAATCTTCATTGGTTATTTTTTGACGGCCACAGATGTTGGGTATTATAGTGTTGCCTTGGCTCTAAGTAGGTTTTTTTGGTTTATTCCACAAAGTGTAGCAAGAATAACTTATCCCGTTACCTCTGAATATTGGCACAAGAAAGAATATGATGTGATACAAAAAATACTTACCAAAGCGATGAAATTTTCCACTCTTATTTTATTGACAATTGGTCTAGCTGTAGCTTTCCTTGCAGAAGATATAATATCAACGTTGTTTGGAAATAATTTTATTTATGCTACAGCTCCGCTATTGATTTTATTAATAGGAACAATTGTACGGGGGGGCACAAGTCAACCAATCGGCGGGTCTCTTTCGGCAATTAATCGACCGGATCTCCCCCTAAAAATGGCGATCTTAATGATAGCTATTAATGCACCACTAAACTTTATTTTAATACCAAAAATCGGTATCATTGGAGCAGCACTAGCTACTACAATATCATTATTAGTGGGAACTATAGTTTCTTTGCTACTTACCATAAAAAAACTGTCGCTGAAGTTTGATATAAAATGGTTTGCTAGTATTTACATTATGGTTCTAGTAAGTATTGCATTGTTTAGATATTCCACTGGATTTATAAACGTTTATTTAGCAGGGGGTGTAATATTTCTTATATATATTATTTTCACATATTTTCTTTTTATTACTGATGAAGATAAGACTTTATTTAAATTGTTTCTACCTTCATTTTTTCATAGAAAAATAAAAAAATCTGGGAAGTAAATATCACATACACGAAATTGAATTGTTATTAACTCACAGCAAAGATAGTTCTTCATAGTTCATAATTTGTATTCCCTTACCAATTTTTTATAAAGTTGCTCCATTTTCGCCATCCATTTATAATAATCGATTCTCTCCTCAATCATTTTTCTGTTTATCTTTCCAAAATTTTTTCTAACGTTTCTATTTTCCAATAAATAAATAATTTTTTCAGCCAATGATTCCGAGTCGTTCACCGGAAAAATAAATCCATTCTCTCCATCTTTTATCCATTTTCTATTATCTCCAATATCTGTTACAATGGGGGGCAATCCGCATGCCATCGCTTCTTTTGTACTAATTGCCACTCCAGCATCTGAGAGGGATGTAGAAACATAAATATCTGACAACGAAAGATACTTTGCAAGTTCGTCATGTTTGATCCAACCTACGAACCGTATAGTATCCAAAACCCCAAGCGATCTTGCCAAATCTTTTAAATATTTTTCCTGTTTTCCTTTTCCCGCAATTATAAATTTTGTATTTGGAATTTTTTTTATAATCAAAGGTATTGATTTAATCAGCATTCCGATGTCATATATCGGTTCAAAATTTCTAGTGCTAATAATGGTTGGTGAATTAAGAATCGATAGATTTTTAGCAAGATCCTTGTCTTTTTCTATGATTTTAAATTTCTTTGTATCCACTCCATGAAAGATTAGCTCCATCTTTTGTGGATTTACGCCAATACAAGTTATGGCCTCTCTCAGGTGTTCTCCACTACATGTGATCAAATTTGCTTTATTTAATGCAAATTTGACAAGAATCTTAAGTATTTTTGACTTTTTTGAAGTGACTAGAATATCACTGCCCCAAGCAGAAACGACAAGAGGGTGAAATCCGGTAAAGGCTCCAAGCATGCCATAATTTGTGACATAATGTGCATGAATTATATCTGGATTGATTTCTTTTATTAACCTTTTAATCTGGATTACATCAAATAATAAATTTATTGGAAAAGAAATAACTCTTATGTGCGGTTGCAATCTTCTGATTAGATGCAATTTTATATTTCTGACATTACTTTCGCCAGGAATTTCTAGGGAGATTAAATGTATTTCATGTCCAGCATCTGCAAAATAATTAATCCAACGCTGAGTATGAATATTTGCTGCATCGGCCATGTAACATATTTTCATTTTAAACAACAACTCGATTTTCATTAAATAATGGCATCATAAATAAACTATTGAATTATATAAATTCTTCTTCAGAAAACGCCTTTGTGATTTAGGTGAAATGTTAATTAAAGTATTAGATAAAACGCCCCTACGTATATTCAACGACAGTGTTATCTACTCTAGGATAAATATCTGCAATTGTTATTAACCCCTGTGTTATTAGTCATACTGCTATTGTTGCCCGCATCCGGATATTCATGAAAACCATAATCCTGGGTTTCATACCTGATGTATTTTCCTAGGTTACCATAAATATCTTATTGCCATTTCCGCCATAAAAATAATTTCCATTAACTATACAATTAGCTGCATTAATATATAGCCCAATTCCATTAAAATTTCTAATGTCATTATCTGAGATAATACAGTTGTTACTATCAATTCTTATTGCATTACTCCCTGTATTATTTAACGTATTTTCCGATATGATGCATGTTCCCCTTACTACTATCCCATACATGCTATTAACATTCATATGTATTACATTACCACTAATGATATTATTCATTGAACTGTAATTATTGATATATATCCCTGTTTGAGCACCTGGATTAAATAATGTATTATTAAAAATCTTAGAATTTTCAGTAGCACCCGATATAAGAATACCATATTGCGTCGTATTGGTTATTTTGTTACCTATGATGTTGCATTCATTTCTGTAAGAACCTGCAGTGATACCTCTTTCGGTAATTGATTTGCCATCTATATAACAATTAATAATTGTTCCGCCCGTAAATAATCTAAAACCAGTATTCATATTTCCAATTGATTTGCAATTTATGCATGTAATTCCCTTATCAATGCCTAGGAATCCTGAACCATACATCTCAGATGGTTTATCCAATCCATTATACTTTGAGACACAATTAATCAGTTCAATATTTTTTTTTGTTGGGCTACTTTCAAAATGAAAGCCCGACTCCCAATTATATTTAGCAATGCAGTTTTTAACAAAAAAATTTTCTATATTGCAGGGTTCGCACAAGTCATAACCAACACCCCAATTATCAACCTGTATGTTCTCACTGAAATTCACTCCACATCGTATAGCACTACAATTCTCAATCCAGACATTTCTAAATTTAGAATTTTTACTATTTGAATGAAATAAAAAACCATAGGTTGTAGAAGTATCAACATGGCAATTTATAATGTGTATATCCGAACATGTACGGGCCCCTGTTATAAAAAAATGATATACGCCATTTGGGAT
>Ga0255385_10161_pt1 | contig 10353 bp, 7 predicted proteins | sample ANMaggSeSYBR01G3_FD_182103 | JGI IMG/M metagenome (GOLD analysis project Ga0255385, IMG submission 182103) | Sediment cell enrichment communities from methane seep in Santa Monica Basin, California, United Staets - ANME aggregate JGI... | ecosystem: Environmental > Aquatic > Marine > Cold seeps >...
TATGTATGGCGTATGTTGCCATACTTTTTCATTTCAATGACTTATATCCGGGATATGGAAAAACTGCGGTCAAAGAAATTGAGAAAACAAGCAAACTTCTGACGATGGTATTTTTGTTCCTGGGTGGAACTACTTATTTCTTGAATGCTTATGAGCAATTTCCCCGCTCAATATTCATTTTAGCCTGGATTATCTGTATTGTTTTCTTACCACTCTTGCGTTTTTTTATCCGCAATAGAATATTAAAATATTCCTGGTACGGTATTCCAGTCTTGTTTGTCACTGACGGAACAGAGTCTAATTCTACCCTGACCGCCCTCCATAACTGCAGGCGAATGGGATGGAATCCTGTAGCTAGTTTATCTTTAGGAAAAGATAAACAGCAATTGGATAATTATAAAATTCCAAAAATTTCAAATTGGAAAACATTTATAGATTTTAAAAAGAAATTTGGGGTGAACATAGCAATATTTTCAGCCGAACATAATCAAGAAAACTCACAGTGGCTTCGTAAAATCAGTGAAGAGTTTAAGGTAGTAACCCTTATTATTCCATACTATAACCTGGGATCACTCTGGGTCACACCTCGTGATTTTGAAGGACGTTTGGGCCTTGAAATAACTTATCATTTATTGGATGGTATGTCCCAAGGTATCAAGAGAATTATTGATGTTTTAGGGAGCATCATATTGTTATTCATATTATCTCCTTTATTATTCCTTATTTCACTGCTGATAGTTATAGAATCATCAAGACCTGTATTCTTCCAACAAGAAAGACTTGGGAAAAAGCATAAGAATTTCGGTGCTCTAAAATTCCGTTCAATGGTAAACAATGCAGAGGAAGAGTTAAAAACATACTTAAAAAATAATCCAGAAGCAAGAGAAGAGTACCAAAAATATCATAAATTGAGTGATGATCCCCGGATCACAAAAATAGGCAGATTTTTACGGAAATACAGCCTGGATGAATTTCCCCAATTATGGAACGTGCTGCGGGGAGAAATGAGTTTAATTGGACCGCGCGCTTATATGCCATCAGAATTGGATGATATTGGTGAGTTCACTGAAATCATCCTCAGAGTTCGTCCAGGAATGACTGGTTGGTGGCAGGTGATGGGTCGTCATACCACTACTTTTCAAGCTCGCTTGAAGATGGATGAGTATTACATCAGCAATTGGTCTCTTTGGATGGATTTGTATATCTTTTACAAAACATACTGGGTTGTCATCCAGGGTACGGGAACGTAAATACAGAATATAAAATTGAAAATTGAAAATAGAGTTGAAAGTTGAACTGAGTATCGCAAGCAGATAGATGTCATTCCTGGATAGGTTCCTTACTATGTCAAGGATCAAACATTAAACCTTAAACCTTTAAACCTTAAGTATAAGTCTCGCTTGGTATCGGAGCTAATGATCAAGAACGCAGCATTCATTATCCTAAAATTTATAGACCGCTTGCACTGGTTGTGGCTCCTCTTGGCTGCCCCGTTTCTGGTCTTGCCGTCCCCCGTACGATCCCTGGCCCTGCTGGTTGTGCCCATACTATGGATACGCTATATCTGGGGGAGTTGGCAGGAATATAGAATTCAAAATATAAAATTGAAAATTGGAAATGGAAAACATAAAATAGAAAATAGAAAATTGAAAATTGAAAATTCCGCTAATTCTTCAGCGATTTTCGTATTTAATGCTGGATTTCCTGTTACACCGATAAATATAAGCTTGTTAGTGCTCACTTTAATGGTATTGGTGAGTTTATGGGCAACCTACAGCATCGAGCAGAGTCTGGAAAAAATCAGCGGCTTGGTTCTGGGGCTGGGTGTATTTTTTGCGGTGGTGCGGGAGAGCAGAAAATCATCAGGCTGGTGGTGGAGCTTGACCGCGTTCCTGGGCGGCGGTTTGGGCTGGGCAACCCTGGGTTTCCTGGGCATGAACTACCAGGTGCGGTTCTCCTTTTTAGCGCCGGTGATCTCTCGCATACCCGTGATTATCAAAGGCCTGCCCGGGGAGGCCTCCGGCCTGCAGCACAATGCGGTGGGGGGGACGATCTTATGGTATTTGCCTTTATACTGTGTCTTGAGTGTATATCTATCAAAATATAAAATAGAAAATATAAAATATAAAATTGAAAAAAGGGTTTCTGGAAAAACCTGGGTTCGGTTTACTCAGAGCCGGGTGGCGGTCTGGGTCAGCCGGTTTGGTTTGTGGTTGGGGACCTTATTCATCGGGGGGGTACTGGTTTTAACCCAATCCCGGGGCAGCTACCTGGCGTTGGGGATCACGGTTCTGGGTTTACTTTTTCTTGTTGTGCCTAAACGACGGCGTTGGATATTGCTGGCCTTGATCATTTTGTTTGTTATCGGGCTGGGTGTTTTCATCGTCCAGGCAAGTGGTTGGGAAGAATTTATTGCTCTGATGGGTCTTTCAGCAGAATCTGGTTTTTCTCTGGACACCATTGGTGCCAGACTGGAGATCTGGTCCCGGGCAATTTACGGGGTGCAGGATTTTCCCTTCACCGGGATGGGGATGAACACCTTCCGGGAAGTGGTGCATGTACTTTACCCGCTTTTTACCATTTCTCCTGACCTGGATATAGCCCACGCTCACAACGAATTCTTGCAGGTAGCTCTCGATCTGGGCATACCGGGTTTAATCGCATTTATTTCTATTTATGTAATTTCTTTCTGGATGCTGGTTAAGGTCTGGCAAGTTCCTTCTGGGGAAGAAACTTCTCCAAAAACATCCAAAGGACAAATTGCCTTCAATATTTCGCAGGACCCTGTATTGAAAAAAGTACTTGTTTTAGGCTTGGGGGGAGGGTTGTTCGGGCACATGATCTTCGGGATGACCGATGCGATTTCCCTGGGGGCAAAGCCGGGGATATTTTATTGGTTATTGTTGGGGTTAATTACGGGATTGTATGAAAGAATTGAAAAATTTAAAATATAAAATAATAAATATTGCAGATCAAGATTTATTCAATGACCAACCGCAAACTCATATTGGTCTAATATTCAATTTTATATTTTCAATCTTATATTGATATTGAAAACATGATCAATTGGATTGGTTTATTAACGAACAGCATCTGGATCCTCGCTATCGCTTTGGCTTTAGCAGTGGTCAGCGTGGCTTATTATAAAGCGCGGTTTAAGGGAGAGAAACTCCGCACAGTGCTCAACTATCCTACCTACACTCTACCGCTCAACTTATCCGGGGCGTTGTTCTGCCTGGGGATGGCGGTGACTTCTGCGAGGTGGTGGGAAATTTTACTATGGATAGTCTTAATGGGGTTATTTGGGTATCAAATCTTTCAAAGTATAAAATATAAAATGTAGAATATAGAATAGCAGAGATCCAACTCAGGAATTATATTCTTGACCAATTCCAATATTCAATATTTTCAATTTTATATTATATCTTCGCTATTTAATTCTTTTTGTGTTTGGTTGTGACCTTAGGTATTTGATAAATCCAAAAAGCTGCCGACTGCATTCTTCAGCTAATCTGGATGTTGATTTGAATTCGTCTTCGGTGATATATCCGAGATCCAAAGCAATGTATAGCTGACAGCGAACTTCACCCGCTGAAGCCCTGGCTCGCCCCAGGTAAGTTCTGAATAGGGCTTGGGTCTCGCTATCAAAGCCTTCGGCGATGTTGGACATAACACTCACTGAAGCCCTCCGCACTTGATCTCGGAAGCCGAAATCCCTTGAAATACTTCCCTTCTGGGATAACTCATAAACCTTCTTGTTTAATATGCGGGCTGTTTTCCAAACTTGTAGATCTTCAAATCGGTTGATTATTGCCATAATTTTCCCCCTTATTATTCAGCATAAACAATGATATTGAAAAATGCAATATCACCCTAACGCAATTTTATATTTTATACCTTATATTTTATACCTTATATTTTATACCTTATATTTTATATACTTAATCCTAAATCAACTATAATACCCTCATGCCAGAATCCAAAATTTTCGATCGACGCACTATCCTAAAAATTATCCTCGGTACCCTCCTGGGTATCTTGGCGGTCTACTTTGCCTTCCAGGGGGTGTCGATATCCCAACTGGGAGAAGTGATTTCCCGGGCAAATCCCTGGTTGGTAATCCTGGGGTTGGGCATTGTTTTACTTAATGTGGCCACGCTGGCCTTACGTTGGTGGATGATGTTATTGCGGGAGTGGCAGAATTCCGAATATGCCTCCTTGCTGGGAGGTGTTTATCTGGGGCAGATGTTTAACATTCTGCTTCCTGCCCGTTTGGGGGAATTGGCCCGGATATATTTTGTCAGCGAGCGGGTAGAAACCACCAAGTCAGGTCTCTTGGGCAGCCTGGTTTTGGAAAAAGTAATCGATGTGATCACTTTTGGACTGGCATTATTGCTGTTAATCACGGCCATTTCCCTACCAGCCTGGGTATCCGAACCGGGTAAAACATTAATTGCCCTGTCGTTGATTTCATTAATAGCGGTATTTGTTCTTGTGCTGTGGGGACACCGCCTCCTGGTCTGGATCACTCCTTTATTAAAGCGACTGCCTTCCAGCTGGGGAGAACGAATTGCGGGTGTTTTGGAAAGAGCGCTGACCGGGTTTGACAGTATGCGGGATTGGAAACGCCAATTGCCCATTTGGGCCCTGTCGATTTTCTCGCTGATTTTGTCAACGCTGACGAATTATGTCATCCTGCGCGCAGTGCAAATTCAGGCGCCGTTCACAGCGGCCTTGTTCGTTCTTATTGTGCTTCAAGTGGGCAGCGCACCTCCCTCTGCGCCCGGGAAATTAGGCGTCTTTCATTATCTGGCTGTACTGGCGTTGTCAGCTTTCTCAGTGGAAAAAGACCTGGCCCTGGCATATAGTGTGCTTTTATATGTGGTTGCGCTGTTGCCCAAGGTGGTCATTGGCGTAGGGGTGATGATATTTTCTCGCTGGCGGCTGCCGGATATTAGATTAATAATTGAGAAAAGCGAATATAAAATTGAAGATGGATAAAAAAGAATTATAAATTGAAGATTTAAAATAGTAAATTTTGTGCAAAATTTCAACTTGCTACCCTTTGAATTTTAAAACGAATTTATTTTTATTTTCCAATTATATATTTTCAATATTTTTATACATATTTACATAATGGGGAAACATGGCTTTCTTTTTCTGGACCTGTTTGGGGTTAATTTTTTATACCTACTTGATTTATCCTTTCCTGATTATCACCCTTGCGCGTCTTTTCCCGCGCAAATCTGATTTCAATGAGAATGAATTTCCCCAAGTGGTGATGGTAATCTCCGCCTATAACGAGGAAGCGGTTCTGGAAGAAAAGATAAATAATTGTCTGGCCATTGACTATCCCCAGGAACGGATACAATTTATTTTTGGATCTGATGGCTCGACTGATGGCACGAATCAAATCTTATCAAACGTTGATCACTCGAACATTCAAGTTAAATTGTTCCCGGAAAGAGAGGGAAAGAGCAGCGTTCTCAATAAGCTTGTCCAGGGTATAGGTGAAGAGATACTTTTATTTTCGGATGCGAACTCCATCTATAAATCTGACTCGGTTAAATTACTCACCCGGCACTTTTCTGATCCCAATGTTGGCGGTGTTTGCGGAAAACTAAAACTCCTTAATCCCAGCGGTACGCCAGGCGGAGAGGGGGAAGGTTTATACTGGAGGTTTGAAAACAGCATTAAGAAAGCTGAAGGAATAATTAACTCGGTAATTAGTGCCAATGGGGCAATCTTCGCTATCAGGAAAGAACTTTTTGAGCTGATACCTACCCACCTCTCGCTTAATGACGATTTTATGATCACGCTTCAAATCCTTGGCAAACATCGAAAGGTGATTTATGATCAGCAAGCAGTGGCTACGGAAAATTCATCCCCGGACATGGAAGGGGAGTTTGCCCGCAAAATCAGAATTTCTTCCTTGAATTACAGTGCTGTCCCGAGCATGCTGCCTTTGCTTCATCCCAGATATGGATTTACTGCCCTGTCCATTTTTTCTCATAAGATTCTTCGCTGGATGGTTCCGTTTCTAGGGATTGGAATGCTGGTCACGAATCTCATTTTATTGGACCAGGGTGGTATTTACCCTCTGTTGATGGCAGGACAGGTCCTGGTTTATGCTGGGGCATTGGCAGGTTATTTGGGAGACAAGTTCTTTGATAATTCAGGCCCTTTTATCCCGTTTTACTATCTGGCAATGGTCAATATTGCATTAGTTATTGGCCTGTGGCGCAGCTTGACCAGGACTCAAAAACAAACCTGGAAACGAGTTCCTCGTTAACGTTTAATTGTTATAAGGTGCAAACGGTAAACATGTCCTTATCCTTGAGATGCTTTGAGTTAGAATATTAATTATGGTTGCTAAAATCAAAAACCAGGGAAAACAGAATAAAGAGCAATTTTCTTTATCCAATACTGACCGCCATTTGCTGCTGGTCTTCTTTGACCTCTTTGCTCTCAACGGCGGTTTTTTGCTTTCCCTCTCCTATCGGCAGGATTATGAGTTAAACTGGATATTGATCAAAGATAACCCGGTTTGGTTCCTCCTGCTGAATGGATTATGGTTCTCGGTAGGTTATTTTTTTCAAATCTATAATTTGGAGAAAGCTGGACGATTTGACTCAGCTTTTCTTCGTGTATTGAGTGCAGGTTTTCTTACTGTTGGAATATTCAATTTCATCCCTTATTTACCTCCCGTTTTACCCCCTTCGCGGCAGCCGCTATTCATTTCTGTTTTATTGCCGGTGGTTTTATTATTTTTCTGGCGAGGCTTATATAATTTTGGTATTAGAAGCGTTATTAAGCAAAGTCGAGTGTTAATTATTGGCGCAGGCAGGGCGGGAAAGGTGATCTGCCGGGCACTGCACGACCAGACTCAAATGGTCTACCAAGTTGTGGGTTTTATAGACGATGATCCTCAAAAGATCAGGGATTTGATTGCTATCGATCTGAAGGACAATGGGGAAAAACTTGAGACCCCAGTCTTTTTTTCTGTCCTCGGTACCAGCGAGAAGCTCTTGGAGATAGTTTCCCAACAGGGAGTAACAATAATTGTCTTAGCCGTCACCAGCAAAATGAGCGGGAAGCTGTATCAGGTACTCTCCGACAGCATGCAGCAAGGAGTACAGATAGTTCCCATGCCTATGCTCTATGAGCAGATCACAGGTAAAGTTCCTGTTGAGTTCATTGGCGATCAATGGTCAGTGGCCATGCCGCTGATTCATCGGGGCCAAACTCGCATTTGGCGAGTAATTAAACGTATATTTGATTTAATCTGGGTCTTTTGGGGTTTGATATTTCTCGCCGCAGCTTTTCCCTGGATCGCTGCGGCTATCTACCTGGATTCCCCGGGGCCAATCATTTATCATCAAAAACGTTTCGGTAAGAATGGAATACCCTTCAAAATGTATAAATTCAGATCCATGATTATTGAGGCGGAAAGAGGCAAAGCGGTTTGGGCGGAAAAAAATGACCCTCGTATAACCCGGGTGGGGAAATTCCTGCGCAAAATGCACCTTGATGAGTTTCCCCAATTTATCAATATCATCAAAGGGGAGATGAGTGTGGTTGGTCCCCGTCCTGAACGGCCGCAAATCGTGGAGCAATTATCTGAGCAAATTCCTTTTTATCGCGTGCGTCACGCTGTGAAACCCGGAATGGCAGGGTGGGGGCTAATTCACCATGGATACGGAGCTTCAGTGGAAGATGCATCAGTGAAGCTGCAGTATGATTTATATTACATTAAGAATCAATCCCTTTGGTTGGACCTGTATATTTTGAGTAAAACCTTGATAAACGCGATAGGTTTTAAGGGTCGTTGAATTATTCTTGTCAGTAGGGATAAATCTGTTTTTGAATCAAATAGCTGGCATCTTTTACATGAATCGCACTGGTCATAGGGAGTGCCCCCCCAAAGGTGAATAAATAAATTAAAGCCTCTTATAGCATATTATTCAAACTGACGTCTGATTTCGATAGGCGTCAGTTTTGTTTTGGACTGTATCCGACCCCGGTCTGGCCCTGGTCGATTCATTCCCTTTGCCCAAGCATAATCTACGGAGCAAGATACCTCAAGAATGGCACAGACATTCTTTATTCTGAACTGCCTTCTGTATCGGTAGCTGGTTCTAACGAGCACCTCTGGCAATTCTCCCTCTAGCTAAATAGCTAATGGTTAATTAAAAGAGTGTTCTCCATTTCCAGCTGCTTGATCCGTTCTTCGAGACAGTCGCGATCTTTTTTGGGTCTGCCTTGACGAAGTTTTTGCAACCCTTCTCTCCTTTCCTTTCGATAGATCCTCATCCAGTTCTTAACCCTGATGGGATCCCGGATTTTTAATTTCTCAGCAATTTCTTTATAAGACAATTTTTCTTCTTTAAACAACCGGATTTCTTCAAGCTTGGTCTTTAGCGGATAGTCTTTGCTTCCTTTTTTCCGTGCCCTCTAAGAGCACCTACTGTATCTATAGTACTTGTTGGATAGGGAGCTGCCGTTCTCTTGGGGGTGCGTATTGGGAAGGGAACAATTGCCGGCAGTGGGCCTGTAGTTACCTCCGATGTGCTGCCGCCTGGCAACGTTGTGGTAGGAAACTCTGTCGGCGTTAATAGCTCTGTTTAAGAGTTGGTTGAAAATAGAATCACCCTAGCTCGTACACCTCGGGAGTATTTTCCAGGCAAGCCGTATATTTTTGAAAATACAGATCTTCCGGGGAAATAAGGGGATAAAAACCTGGCACAGCGCAGTCTTTCATGGATAACTTGGCGAACTGCTTTTACACAAGGATCAGCTTCCGCGGCAAGGAAAAGCACCTCAATTGGATCTTCCACCAAAATCTCCAAGAATAATCTGGGTTTCTTTCTCGATTTTACCCGTCCAAATAGGATAAACTTTCCAACCCTCGACATTCAATATTCAACCGCTCTTGATTGCACATTGGTTGCAGATTGTAGAAAACTTAGAGCCATTTTAAGGTATTAAAGCACAAAACCTGTTAAAATCAGAAAGTTGTCCAGCACTAACAAGAAAAGTCGACTAAGTAAATAAAAGGTACAATATACTTAAATGAAGATAAGTTCTGAAAATGAGGTTAAAACGATGACCGAATCAAGCAATATACAAAATGATGGAGCTGATCTGAGGGAATTAATCAAGATAATCTTGAAATATAAATGGCTGATCATAGGCGTTACTTTCCTTGTTGCCATCTCAGCATTCCTTACTAGTGTCCTTGTCATTTCCCCTAAGTACGAAGCCTCCTCTTATGTTACACTCACCGAACCGATTATCAGTGCCGAATTTGATTCCAGTATTCAGGTCTCCCTTAACATGCCGGATACCCAGGCCTTGGTAGATTTTGCAGAGGCGGAAGCGGTGATTAAGCAAGTCATTGTGGAGTTAGGCTTGGAAAGCCTTTTTGCGGAAAATGAATCCAAAATGGAAGCCACCTTGCAGGGTAAAAGCCAACTACAGCTGTTGGTATCCACTAGTGATTCAAAGACTGCCGCTCAGATAGCCAACACCTGGGCGGAAATTATGGTGCAGCGGTTGAATAATCTATATGGTACCGGGGAAGGTGCTTTGGCTTCCATTCAGATTGAAGTAGACATTGCCAGAGAAAAATGGCACTCAGCTCAGAATGCACTTGAGGATTACATTCCCCAAAGCCGGGTCGTGGTGCTGGAGGTGCAGCTTGAAGAAACAAAAAATGCGCTGTCAATGTACATGAATATTATTGAGCTTAACAGGATTTTGATCAGTGACACCCAGGGTTTACAGTCTCAGATAGCAAAACTTAATCCGGATGAGAGTTTAGCCACCGGGGATGTGTTGAGTATGATTGCCCTGCAGCAGAGGGCTTCAGGAGATCTCAGCGGGATACAATTCCAGATACAAGTGAATGAGATCCTGGGTCAGGAATACACTGTTGCTATCGGACGGGCTGTCCTTCAGGAATTAATCTCTGCAATTGAGGAGCAGAACACAACATTTCGGGAGGAATTATTACCTTTGGAATCCCGAATCGCTGAACAGTCGTTTGCCCTTGAATCGGAAAGATTCAAAGTAGAGCAACTTACACAGGAACGAGATTTATCTCAAAATGCATATATTGCTCTGGCTAGTCAGTTGGAAGAAACCCGGATCAGACAGGCACAGGATGAAAATCCGGCTCAAATAGGGGTTTGGGCTGTGGAATCACAGAAGCCCAGTGGACCGCAGGGTAGAATTATTTACTTATTGGCGATCATGATGGGTTTGATTTTCTCCCTGGTAAGCATCTTTTTTATCGAGTGGTGGAAGATGTCAGATGTCGCGGAAAATCACGGTCAGTAAACGATGAGATTG
>Ga0255385_10163_pt1 | contig 10323 bp, 8 predicted proteins | sample ANMaggSeSYBR01G3_FD_182103 | JGI IMG/M metagenome (GOLD analysis project Ga0255385, IMG submission 182103) | Sediment cell enrichment communities from methane seep in Santa Monica Basin, California, United Staets - ANME aggregate JGI... | ecosystem: Environmental > Aquatic > Marine > Cold seeps >...
AACACGCTATGCGTGTGGTGGAGCATAGCGGATTCGAACCGCTGGCCTCTGCATTGCGAACGCAGCACTCTACCAACTGAGCCAATGCCCCATAAAACCTACCTTGATTATAAATTAATGTTGATGAGATGTAAATACGAAAAAACTTCGGAATGTTGTTATAGTAAATATTTGATGATAGACTTTGCTTTAAAAATAAATTGGGTATCTAAATATTTGTTTCATTGAAGAAATATGGTGTATATTGGTATTATATAATAACATACGGAAGATATGCTTAAAAAACACTTTAGGAGGTAGGTTATGAAGACAAGAAAAAACAATGCAAAATTCATTGTAGTTATAATGGTTATTCTTTTTATAACTTGTTTTGCTATACCGGCTTTTGCGGCAAGCGCGACCATAGACGTAGAAGTTGTTGTATATAAGCAGACGGGCGGAGGCTCTGAGCCTTATGCTAATGTACAGGTGACGCTTGGTCAAAATTCAAAGAATACAAGCCGCAGAGGCAATGTAGAGTTTCGGCTGGAGAACATACCGACTACAACGATGGTGACTCTATCTACAGCAGATCCAAACATACCGAACGGTTCTCATTCGAAATTAAATTTAAAACTGGATACTGCAACTACTGAAGTTGTTCATTCGAATGGTCCCGGCATTTATGATATTTATATTGCATATACGAAAGATACAACGGGTATTGTTATAAAATTTATGGTAACCCAAAATGACGAATGGGAGATTTTGCCGATAGAGTTTAATCAGCAAAACTCGAATAATCCTCCTCCTGCACCGAATGAACCCGAGCCACATGATCCCGAACCTGATGAGATATTCGGGGGAATTTATTTGTTCTATAGGATTATGACAGCCCGGTTTATTGGAGAAAGGGCAACTCAAAATTTGTTAAATGTTTCACACTATATTCATACTTCGTTAATAAAAAATGATTGTATTATATTTCACAAAGTGATATAATAATATAATTATATAGCTATTGAAGGACTGTAAAAGGTATATCAAGCAGTATCTTAGAATAGTTTATTAGGGTCTGTTAAATATTTCACTATATTATTTATTCGAGCAACTTTGGAATTATTTTCACAAAGTCGCGTTGTAGAATACGATGTATGAACATAATAGTTGATAGACTGTGAAGGTATCATAGAGCAGCATCTTTGCCGGCAACTAACTAGGACATCTTTCTTATAGCTTAGCATAAAACTCATGCGATTTTGACTGAATATTTTTAAACGTACAGCTGATTTAATATATGTATATATAGTGTTCGTTTGATGTATAATAGATTTGAGAAAATAAAGATTTCTTATCTCGAATCTGGTAATGACAAGGAGGATTTATCTATGCAGGCAAAAGAAATTGCGCAAAGAAAAGGAAAAACGCCGGATAGGCTAATCAGTATTTTGATGGAGTATCAGAAGTCGAAAAGCAGAAATTATCTGACAAGTGAGGACTTAAAGGCGGTTGCAGGGGAGATGGGGCTGCCCGAAAGCCGGGTCTTTAGCGTTGCTTCATTTTATTCGCTGCTCAACACAGAGCCAAAAGGTAAACACATCATACAAATCTGCAGGGATGTGCCTTGTTACGTAAACGGGTCTTTCAATATCCGTGAAGAGCTAGAGAACGCTTTGCAGATTTATATCGGGGAAACGACAAAAGACGGGCTTTTTTCACTCGAGTACACGAGCTGTCTTGGATATTGTGAATTGGCTCCGGTGATACGAATTGACCAGAAAATATACGGCAATTTAACCAGCGAAAAGTTGGTTGAAATCATTGCCGGATATAGGAGGACATAAAATGGACAATATCGAAAAGAAGCTGTTAACCAAAAGATTTGGACAGATAGACCCGTTATCAATCGATGATTACATTGCGAAAGACGGATACGCAGCGCTGCAAAAGGCGGTCAAAATAACACCTGCTAAGATAGTGGACAGTGTGAAAGCCTCCGGTCTTCTGGGCAGAGGCGGAGCAGCATATCCGGTTGGGCTCAAGATGGAAGCGGTGCAGAAGGCGAAGAGCCCGGAAAAATATTTGATATGCAACGCGGACGAGGGTGAGCCCGGCAATTTTAAAGACAGATATCTTATGGAGAATGATCCGCATCAGATTATTGAAGGAATGGTGATTAGTGCCTTTGCGGCAGGCGCGACTAAAGGGTATATGTTTATACGGGGAGAATATTCAAGACCGATTTATATTATGACCAACGCAATCAAGGCAGCCGCCGAAAAAGGGTATTTAGGCCAAAACATATTGGACTCCGGCCTGAATTTTGAGATTGAGCTGTATACCGGAGCCGGCTCTTACGTGTGCGGCGAAGAGTTTGCGCTGATGCTTTGTCTCGAAGGTAACCCCGGCCGCTCAACGTTCAAGCCGCCTTTTCCCACAACAGAGGGATTGTATAACAAGCCTACTCAGATTAACAATGTTGAAAGCTTTGCGAACATACCGCATATCGTGCTGGATGGAGCAGAAGCGTTTGCGAAGATTGGTACAGAGCACTCCAAAGGAACGAAGCTTATCAGCCTTTGCGGAAATGTTCGCAGCAAAGGGCTTTATGAAGTGCCTTTCGGCGTGACTATTCGAGATATTATAGAAAAACTGGGGCGCGGTGTGGCCGGCAGCGGCATAAAGATGGTACAGCTGGGCGGTGCATCCGGGTCGTGTCTGCCCGCCAATATGCTGGGACTTGCGCTTGACTATAAAGAGATGGCAGACGATGACTTAACATTCGGCTCGGGCGCGATAATCGTCATGGATGATTCGATAGACGTTCTTGATATTGTAAGAAATACTTTAGAGTTTTTCCGTCACGAATCGTGCGGCAAATGCACGCCGTGCAGGGAAGGCATTGAGCATTTGGTGATATTGCTGGATAAGTTCATTGAGGGCGTGGCGACAAAGAAAGACCTCGAACTGCTCGAAACATTGATTGAAACTATCAAGCAGACTTCGATTTGCGGGCTTGGCCAAGCGGCGCCGACGTCCCTTAGAACCACGCTTAAATATTTCCGTAAAGAATATACGTCGAAAATCAAAAAACACCACGCAAAGGTGATATAGAAGGGTTGTATGGAAATGGTAAAATTAAAGATTAACAATAAAGATATTGAAGTCGAAGACGGGACTCTGATACTGGACGCCGCAAAGGAAATCAGCGTGGATATCCCAACGCTTTGTTACCATCCCGATCAGGAAATAAAGGCGAACTGCAGGGTGTGCGTTGTTGAGGTTGAAGGGCAAAAAACGCTGCAGCCGGCATGCTCGACTGTGGTTTCCGACGGCATGGTAGTAAATACTAATACACCTATGGCAAGAGAGGCACGCAAAATCAATGTAGAATTACTTCTTGCCAATCATGATATGAGTTGTACCACCTGCATAAGGAACGGAAACTGCGAGCTGCAGAAGATTACCGCAGCGCTTGGGATTCGGGAGACTCGTTTTGAAAATATCCTGGTCGAACAGGAAAAAGATGAGAGCAGCCCTGCCCTCGTGCGAAACCAGAACAAGTGCATTAAATGCGGCCGTTGTATTCAGATTTGCGCGAAAGTTCAGGGGCTTAGCATACTTGATTATATGGGCAGAGGAAATGGCAGCGAAGTCAAGCCTGCATATGGCAAATATCTGAATGATGTTAATTGCGTTGCATGCGGGCAGTGTTCTGTTGTTTGCCCTGTGGCTGCAATTACAGAAAAAGAGGATATTGAGAGAGTATGGGATGCAATTAACGATCCTCGGAAACATGTAATCGTGCAAACTGCACCGGCGGTTAGGGTCTCGATTGGTGAAGAGTTCGGTATGGAACCCGGCAGCATTGTAACGGGAAAACTCGTCGCAGCACTGCGGGCGCTTGGGTTTGATGAAGTGTTCGATACCGATTTTACGGCTGATTTAACAATTATCGAAGAAGGGCACGAATTATTAAAGAGGATAAAAGAAGGCGGTACATTGCCCATGCTGACATCATGCAGCCCGGGCTGGATTAACTTTATTGAGCAATATTATCCGGAGCTTTTGCCGCATGTGTCATCGTGCAAATCGCCCCAGCAGATGTTTGGTGCACTGGCGAAAGGATATTATCCTGAAAAAATCGGAAAAAAAGCAGAGGATATATTCAGTGTATCACTGATGCCTTGCACTGCTAAGAAATATGAAGCACAGCGCAGCGAGATGTGTTTAGATGGAAAATATCCGGATGTGGATGTAGTATTGACCACGAGAGAGCTTGGGCGAATGATGGGTCAGGCAGGTATCGAGTTTGCGCAGCTTGAAGAAGAAGAATATGATGCACCGTTTGGTATATCTACCGGCGCAGCCGTAATATTCGGCGCAACGGGCGGCGTAATGGAGGCCGCTCTGCGAACGGTATATGAGGTAGTTACCGGAAAAACGCTTGAGGCTCTAGATTTTAATGCAGTACGCGGACTTGAAGGTATAAAGGAAGCTTCGGTCGACCTTGACGGTATGCAAGTGAATGTTATGGTGGCGCATTCGCTGTCGAAAGCAAGGCAGGTAATGGAAATGATTAAGTCTGGAGAGGCATCGAAATATGCGTTTATAGAAATCATGTGCTGTCCGGGAGGGTGCATTGGCGGAGGCGGCCAGCCGTATGGAGTGACGGACGAGCTGCGGCAAAGAAGGATTGACGCCATATATGAGGCGGATGCCAAACTGCCGTTCCGAAAGTCGCACGAAAACCCGGCTGTTAATACGCTGTATGATGAATATTTAAAGGAGCCGCTCGGTGAGCAATCTCACCATCTGCTTCATACGCATTATTTCGACAGGAAATCATAGAACAAATAATAGCAGAAAGATTAAACGCCCTGCACTTCATTGCCGGGCGTTTTTTATATCTGGTTTTTTATATTTCGTATTGCTAATAAGACTAACAGGATTATGCATTCTTAGACTTTTTTGTTTTTTGTTTTTGTTTTGTTTTATCCTTTGTGCGCATATAGTGCGGTCTTACGGGATTCGTAGTTAAATTGGACATAAAGGTTCTTATGAAATCGTAGAAATTGAACGGCGCCCATGGTGCCATGTAAGGCACGCCAAAACTATTTAGAGAAACGAGCTGTATTAAAACAAAAGTTAGGAATAAAGTAAACCCGAAAAACCCCATAGTGCCTGTAAAAAGAAGAAGAGCGAATTTTAGTATCCTGAAGGGAGTTACTAACGTGTAATCAGGAATGGCAAATGACGCAATAAGCGCTGTCGAAGCGATGATAAGCAGCAGCGGACTGAAAATGCCGGCAGATATTGCAGCCTGACCGATAACTATTGTTCCCATAATACCGATTGCGGGACCAATCTTTTTTGGGACTCTCAGCAGTGCTTCGCGAATCAGTTCTGAAATAAATTCTAGTATAAGCGCTGCCATAAGTGCGGTGAATGGTGCATTTGAGCGCATTTCAGCAAGAGATATAGCATATTTAATTGGCAAAACATCGGTATGGAACGAAGTTATTGCTACAAATATGCTTGAAGCGGTAAAGCCGATTAGTAAAGCAGCGTAACGTAAGATTCTCGAAAAAAGCCCGAAAAACTTATTATCATACCTGTCATCGCAAGAATGAAAGAATTCGCTGAAGGTTTTTGGGACAAGTAATGCAAGCCCGCTACCGTCGACAAAAACTATACATTTTCCTTCAAGTAGCGAATGGAACGCCATATCCGACCGCTCGAGCAAACCAATATTTGGAAACAGCTGCAGTTTACTATTTAACAAGAAAGATTGAAGCTCACCGGATTCGCTTATGCCGTCAACGTCAATGGCAGCTATTCTTTTTTGAAGTTCATTAACGACCGTGTCATTTGCGATATCTTCGATATATAAGACGGCTACACTCGTCTTTGTCCTAACACCCACTTCAAATTTTTTAATACGCAGATTTTTATCCTTCAGCCTATACCTTACCAGCGAAAGATTTACATCAAGGTCTTCTACAAAGCAGTCCTGAGACCCTCTAATGGAGTAAGTAAGCTGCGGAGAAGGAATATTTCTTTGTTTAATTTTTTTAAAGTTAACTACGATATAATTTTTGTCAGTAGAAAAAAGGATTACTGCCATTCCGGAAAGAATGAAGTTTTCTATCTTGCTTATATCCGACTGAATCATGCAATCGTCCGAATAGATGATACCGTCTATTGCTATCCGCGCGCTTATAGGTTTTTGGGCAGAGGAACAATGCAGAATAAGGGGTTTCACAACATTCTCGGTAAGGGCAGCTTTATCGGTAAGCTGTGCGATAAAAAACAGCTTGATTGTTCCGCAAGAAAACTCAAACGATCTTTCCGAAAAATCTTGGTTTTTCGATTTTAGTAATGCAGCTGTCTTTTTAAAATTATACCTTATCAATTTTTCTCACTTTCATTTTGTTTCAAAGTAGCTGTAATCCATCATCCATTCAGTGCTTACTTCAAAAGTTACGTCAATGTTTATATCTGCTTTGGGGAATTCTTTTTGCCAGTCTATTTCTTCAAATTCTACAGGAAAATTTATACGAAACTCGTCATCTAATTGAAGATAATCGCATTTGAATTCTTTTTGCGCTTGGTTAATCGTATCTAAGAGTTCTTTCTTTATCGTTCTTGTAAGAATTTTGGCAACCGCGGCTTCCGCCGCATCATCAAAATTGTATGGGACTTTTTTATCCCCATACTTTAATCCAGCCTTAAATTCACATTTTACATCAAAACGTATTTCCTCGTCCTCATAATATGTTTTCGTGGTTTTTCTTGTTAAACTTACTCCAAAAGTGTAGTTTATGTCCTTATAAGGAACAATATATGAAAACTTGGGTTCAACCGCCTTTAAAAACACCAAACCGTTTGAACCTGCAACCGGTATAAAGCCTATAACTTTGGTGCCGCTGACCACTGAATATCCAACTAACGCAATCTCTTCGTCTTGTATCCCTATGCATGAAATCAAAATACCCGTGTATTCGCTCGAGAGATTTTCAATTAGTCGGGAGATTGTTCTGCTGAAAGACTTTCCGGTATCATCAAGCGTATCGGATATTTCATCAATCGCAAATCCAACAGAATCATTTTTTTCATTTATTAATTCAAATAGTTCATCAAGATCTTCCTTTGTTGTGACAATTAATGTTTTTTTTCTGTAATGTTCATCAGCTCTAAATCTATACAAGTATTCCAACAAATATTCTTCAGCAAAATTTTCGGTTAGAATTAATGAGCTTATACCGCTAAAATATGGCTCTTTATGCAGCTGCTTATTCAAGCTTTCCCTAGAATCGGGTATATTTTCTCCAATTCCTTTAATGGTCATGTATTTTCCACCGTCACTGCCGCTTATGTTATCGCCTTCATCGCCGACCTCAATACATGGATACTCCATATAGTAGTAAATTTCATCATTTTTTACATCAAAAGCAATTGTTGTTGCGATAAGCTTTTCGTTTATATCCAAAGAATCCCAACATCCGGATGCAAAAACAGCAAGAAAGAGTAAAGCTATTATAATAATTAGATATTTTGAATTTTTTTTCATTAAATCATCTCCTTCAATAATCGTACCAAACAGCTCATTTTTTTACTTTCTCCAAAACTCTTTTTTTTATTTTTGCCACAACTAATAACGTGATGGGAATAATTATGCTAGAGATTATGATAAGATATATAAAAAAGCTGTCAAAGATTTCATCTACTTTTTTGATATTTAAAGCCAGCAAAGTCAAAATATACATTATAATAGCAACAACGATTACAACTACATGACGCTTAACTTTTTTGAATAATTTACAGGCGAACTCCACAACGACTACAAATACAATCATCATTCCGGCAAACAAGCTTGACAAACCAAAAGTGAGATAGAATATGTCTGTCCTTTCTATTACAGGCATTTCGGTGATTTTTATCGCTTCGATAAAAGAGTCATTCAAGAGTGCAGTATTATTTACACCCAAAATCATAAAAGTGCCCTCCACGATTAGAATATAAAAGAAACCGATAAACAAAAGTGTAGCAAAGCCAACCCTTGGTGCCTTCTTGTTTATTGTAGTAAAGGGAATAACAAAAAGAATCTCAATTCCAAAGTATGGGATAAACAACTCTTTTATCGCGGTTAAAAAATGGTTTGTATCAGACACGTTAAAAATCGGCAAGATATTATAATCCATGCCTTGTGTCAGCATAAGAATACATATACCCACCGTTACCAGCAAAAACAAAGCTCCGATAATTTCAAACAGTCTTGCCATGTTTGTAATTCCCTTATATGCCGCAAAACCAAAAAGCATAATACCTAGTGTCAAAATAGCATATTGAGGTGAAGAAGGTAAAAAATTTGTTGTCAGCACGTCGACCAGCTTAATATCTAAAAATATACCAATTAATATAAAATATACAATAAAATAGCAGACGATTATATAGGTGATAAATTTGCCGACGATTTCTTGCCCATAATCGAACAAAACTTTGTCTTTAAACATGTTGTTTAGCTTTATAATGATTGTTATAACAACACCGAAAATCAATGATACTATAATAATTGGTATCCAGCCGCTTCTTCCAGCTGAGCGAGCTATAATTATAGGCATATCGATAGACCTATAGCTAGTGAGGGCCAGAAATATTAAGAAGAATATCTGTCTGTTTGTTATGCTCTTTTTCAATCATTAACTCCTAATTATTAGTATTCTTTTTATTTTCTCCATTCTGTTCATTAATATGTGGATAAGAAAACAAGAACTTCAATCATTTATTAAAAACTCGATGATTCTAATGTTTATAATGAAACTACTCCAAAAAAAGAGTTATTTTCCATTGTGCTGCAAAGCCGTATAAATCAGAGTTGCTTATATGGTAAAATAATAATAAGATGAATCTATTATCGATTGGCAAAGGGAGGATATTTTGAAATACCCACTTATATCTGTTATATTCCTGTTTGCGTTTCTATGCTTGATGACCGGTTGTTCAGCGCGGGATATAGACGATGGACCTGATATAGAAAACAGCACCGCTGCGCCATCTGTGCTGCCCGAATCCACGCCAGAGTCCACACCAAGGCACACACTTGAGCCCACACCAAAGCCCACGTTTGAAGCGGCGCCCGAGCCCACACCTGCGGCAGAAGACGACATCCGGAAAGTTGAAATTGCAGATGGATTCTATTACAGCAGGCTTGATGGCGTTGTAAAGGCGCGAATCACGGGGATGAGTTATCCAATTGACGATGAAGATTGCGAAATCAGTTATGATGATCTTCGCTATATTAAGCTGCTGCACTATGATTTTGAAGGTAACATACAAGGAGGAGAGTTGATTGTTAATGTTTTGGTAGCAGATGAGGTAGCAGAGATGTTTTATGAGCTCTATCAAGCGAAATATCCACTCGCGTCCGTGCGGCTTGTTGATGACTTTGGCGAACCGGGAGACGACAACCTCTCAATGGCAGCCAATAACACCTCCGCTTTTAATTATAGATATGTAACGGGGTCGGATAAATTATCACGCCATAGCTACGGCGCGGCGATAGACATCAATCCGATGCTTAATCCATATATTGACGGCGATAGAATAGTTCCCGAAAACGGCGATGAATACGCAGACCGTTCGCTCAATTTGGCCGGCATGATAGACCACGATGATTTATGCTATCAGCTATTCACAGCGCATGGATGGACTTGGGGAGGCGACTGGAGCGGCGATAAGGATTATCAGCATTTTTCTAAAGATATTGGGTTCTAAGAAACCCGATAAACTGACAGTATGGAGGATAATTGCTAAATGCACATGTATTTGATAAAATAAGGCAGACAGGAAGAGACGATATATTAAGAAAAAATTATAGCGAAAAACATGGGAGGCAAAAACATGCTGATAGAATTTTTAGCAAGGCAGACTCCTGTTATGCAGGCACTTATCGGAACTTTATTTACATGGTTTTTGACGGCGCTAGGGGCGAGCATTGTTTTCTTTTTTAAAAAGCTTAATAGAAAAGTCCTCGATGCAATGCTGGGTTTTGCGGCGGGTGTAATGATAGCTGCAAGTTTTTTCTCGCTTATTGCCCCGGCGGTAGAAATGGTTGAGGAATCGGGACAAGCTGCTTGGCTGATAGCCGGTATAGGATTTGCGCTTGGATGTGCATTTTTGTTTGCTGCCGATAAGATTTTGCCTCATATTCATGTGCAGGGGCAAAAAGAGCATAGAGAAGGAATTAAGACAAACTGGAAAAGAAGTGTACTGCTCGTGAGTGCTATAACACTGCATAATATTCCTGAAGGGCTTGCTGTGGGAGTTGCCTTCGGCGCTGTT
>Ga0255385_10164_pt1 | contig 10321 bp, 7 predicted proteins | sample ANMaggSeSYBR01G3_FD_182103 | JGI IMG/M metagenome (GOLD analysis project Ga0255385, IMG submission 182103) | Sediment cell enrichment communities from methane seep in Santa Monica Basin, California, United Staets - ANME aggregate JGI... | ecosystem: Environmental > Aquatic > Marine > Cold seeps >...
TGGCTTCAGTATGAAGTTTAAAGCGGGTACACGGCAGTATGGTGAAGTCCAGTTTCGCTACGCTGATGTTTTTGCCAAAGGAAAACTCGGTTTTAAGATCACAGGTTCTGCAATGACGGCAAAGGATTGGGTCGCTGATGATCCGAAAGCCAATCGGTATGGGAACCAGCCAACACCGCCGCAGAATTTCGATCAGAAAATTCAAGATATGGCCGATGCCGGTGTCCCGATATTTCAGCAATTTGTTGATTATGCAAATCAATACCCCGATGCCAATCCGGGAATGGTTCAATTCATGATGCCGGGCTATATGGAGTCACAGATGTATGATGGCAAAACCAATAACTTCAAGATCGGTGGCGGGCTATATTATAAAGCCATGAAGGAAATGATGCTGAAATACGAAGGCCGTTATTCAACGGGTACGAGCATTTACATGGGTAACACCCGTTCACCGCTGGAAGGTTTTTACCAGATGCAGCATGTATTTGGACTCGATTATAAAGGTTTTTCATTCAAGGCATATATGAGCCAGGATGATACAAAGGGCACATACAGCATGCCTGCTACCGGTGTGCTCATGGGATTCTCGTCCATGAAAAATGTTGGACCTGCTTACCTGGGTACCTACGTGGGCTCCATCGCTGAATTGAGTGGTGGCTTTAGCAACCCCTACGATCCTTCATGGGGAGAGTCGGCTGATGGCAACGCCTTGATGGTTGCCAACGGGCAGTGGCTCCAGCCAGGCACACCCGAATGGGATGCCGCTTTTGATCAGGTGACAAGCAATCCTCCGCCCAAAGGCTCTAACTTTCAAAATAAGACCACTATGTATCATGTAGAGGCGCTCTACAACCACAATTTTAACAAGGTTGACCTGAACCTGGGTGCATCCTTCAGGAATACGCATCCGGTTTCACATGGGGCTGTGTTTGCTGATACAGCCGGCACTACGATAAATGTAGCAGAATACGGTGGATTTGCCCAGGCGATATGGGATGTAGTTGAAAACCGCCTTAAGATCTTTGGATCTGTACGTGTTGATAAGAGTACAAATTATGACCTGCAACTTTCACCGAGGCTGGCATTTGTATTTAATGTGAATGAGAGCCATGTATTGAGGCTGACAGGACAATCAGCATTCCGCAGCCCGGCTGTAACGGACCAGTACCAGTACCTGAATAAGGGTTATGGGTTCACCATTGGGAACATCGCCGGATTTGGAAATGCATACACTTTCGCTTCAGTAATGAAATTTGATGGAAGCAACCCGGAAGTACTACAGACAACATATGTGGAGGCAGTTAAGCCGGAGCAACTCAAAAGTATTGAACTTGGTTATAACGGACTGATCACTAAAAAGTTCTTTGTTGATCTGAGCCTTTATTATAATATGTATTCAGACTTTATTACGTATGTGGAGGTTGCACAGCCCAATGGGGATGCTGTCGCCGGAGAAGCAAGTGGTGTACAGGCAATTCAAACCAGGGATTATACCCGTTACCTGGTTGCCACAAATACCACACAGGATGTGAATACCTATGGTGCAAGCATCGGGCTGACCTATTTTATTAAGCCTACGCTAAAAGTATATGGGAATTATACTTATTCAAAACTGGACACAGCTAACTATGAAAATAACTTCATGCTGGCATACAATACGCCGCAACACAAGGTCAATATCGGTATGGAAGGAAAGATATACAGGGGCTTTGGCTTTGCACTCAACTGGAGGTGGGTCGATGATTATATTTGGGAATCTGTGTTTGCTCCTTATCCGAACGAAATAAAGTCTTACAATGTAACAGATCTGCAGTTCAGCTTTGAAGTGCCCAGGCTGATGTCAACCCTCAGGGTGGGCGGATCGAATATATTTAACCAGGAATATACACAAGCAACAGGAATGCCTCAAATTGGTGGTTTCTACTATGCTTCCTGGACATTCAATGTTGACTTCAAGAAATAAACTGAAAAATCCTGATAAAAAGCTCTGCCTTTTGGCGGGGCTTTTTTTGTCCAGGTCTTTTCAGTATTAGATTTTGAAACCGATAATAGAGGAATTATGATGAATATCTTCTAATGAACATATTATATCATTTTTATTTATCAACATGATTGAGGTATGCCTCAATATGCCCAGGATTGATAAGCTGGGGACTTTCCATCCATTTGTTACTGAGAAGATCAACATATTGTTTAACGATTGATCTGATCCTTTCCTCTTTACTCATTTCTTCATTTCCTTTGTCGAGTGATGGATATAGGTCAACCTGAATATGGTCGTTTTTTTGTGCATAAATAAATATCGGGATGATATCTGCCTCAGTACTCAGGGCCAGTTCCGCATAACTCATCCTGAAACTTCTCAGTTTTCCGATAAATGGCAAGGTAATGCCAGATTTCCCATGATATCCATCTCCCAAAAGGTGAATTATGCCGCCATCATTTAATATGTGCTTTGCTTCCATTAAAACTTTGAAAAGGTCAGCAGAAGAAAAACTATCAAAAACCAGCGTGTTAGTATTGATGTTTGGGTTTAGCCTGGTAAACTTCGCTTTTTTTGCCCCGCTGGTTCCCAAGATTGTATATAAATTGTGATATCCAATCCTGGAGAATAAGGAAATGCTCATTTCTGCTTGACCAAAATGACTGTTTAACAGGATAACCCCTTTGCCCTTTTTATAACTTTCCTCAAACACTTTAAGATTTGATATTTGAACATATCTGTCGAGTTTCTTGTCGCTGAGATAAGAAAATGCTGCCAATCGCCATGGTTTAATGAATGACTTTTTGAGCATTTCGTTCAGCACCTCATCATTGACTTCGCCTATACCTGACTCAACTAAAAAGGTATTAAAGAACCGTATTTTTTTCTTGAAGTAATTTTGTCTGGCATAGGTGGTCCCACAGAAGTACTTTATCATTCGTGAGCCTATACTGTAAGGGATTCTTTTTCCACCCCATGTAGTGAGGAAAATACCTTTAATCTTATTAATGATTTTCTTCTTAGGCTTCATGTTTAGCTTCCTGCAAGTTTTTAATAATAACTGCCATAGCCTCTATTGTCGGAGTTTTCAGGACACTGTCCAGGTCGAATTTAATGTCAAATGTCTTTTCAATGGTGTCAAATGCAACGAATAATTTCAGTGAATCATGTCCGACTTGAAGGAAATTTTCCTGTACTCCGATCTGGTAAACTTCAAAGTGTTTTTCAAAAATTAAAACCAATTGATCTTCAATAGGATTACTGGGATGCTTAATTTCCCCTTGGCCTGAAGTTTTTCCCCAATCAGGATCCGGCAGGCTTTGATAATCCGTCTTTCCTGAATCTGTCTTAGGAAGACTATCCAGCTTGAGCAGGAATTTTGGTATCATGAAAACGGGGAGCCTCCTGAGAAACACCGCTTGGAGCACTTTCTCATCAACTTTCCTGTTAGATCTGCAGACATAATATGCTACGATAACTTTGTTACCAAATGGGTCTTCCTTAAGCACGGCTGCCACCTCTTGTATGTCCTTCATGTACAATAAGCAGTTTTCTATCTCGCTGAGGTCCACGCGCTGCCCGCGGATCTTTACCATGGCGTCTCTACGGCCAACATGGACAATATTCCCATCAGTATTTATGTATGCAAGGTCATGGCTGTTGAACCTCCTTATCTTGTCTTGAGGAGGGAAATCCTCATTTGTCAATTCAGGTTTGTTCCAGTAACCCAGTGCTGCATATCGGCTGTAGATGATCATCTCTCCAACATGGTTTGCTTCACATTCCATCCCATCCTTATTATGAATTTTAATATCTATTCCATCAACGGGAAGCCCGATAGGGATAATATTTTGATTCAGCAAGGTGTCTTTCTTCATAAGGAAAGCACATACCATGAACATTTCAGTGCTTGCATAAATGTTGATGATATCAGTCCGAAGCTTCAGGTATGGACGTATCTGCAGGATGTCGTTGTAATACAAGGTTTCACCAGCGATCATCAGGGTCCTTAGCTTTTCAAGCTTAAATCCTTTTTCGAGGGTTGCCCTAAAATGTCGCATTATAGAAGGAATCATTAAACTTACCGTGATGCCTTCCTTAATAAAGAACTCTGAAAGACCGGGAAACCCAAATTTCTTCAGATTATACATTGCCAGTGTAGCGCCATTGAGCAGTGCGCCAAGTGACGGCATGGCATGCGCAGAGAAGCCAATGGAGAAGTAGTAAGAAAAGATATCAGCAGGACTGATCCTGATGTACTCAGAAAATCTTTTTACAAAGTGCATCTGGTTCCTGTGACTGGTATACACTCCTTTGGGTTCACCTGTAGACCCTGATGTGTAAAGGATATGGATATTATCATCAGCAACAGGATATTTTTCAGGTTGATGCGTGTTTTGCTTAAAATCTATTTCGTCAATATTGATGATTTGCCGATCAGCGGAAAGGGCTTTTACCTGCCCCATATTCACATTGTCGGTGATGACCGCAGCTGCTGATGAATCTGTTATCGAAAATTCAATGCGGTGTGCAGGCCAGCTCGTATCAACAGGTACGTATGCACAGCCTGATTTGATTATTCCCATGAGCGATACCAGCTGGTCAATGCCGAAGGAAAGGAATAATACAATTTGTTTTTGATCGGACCCCAAAGACAGAATCTGGTTTGCAATCACGTTTGCCTTTTCCTGAAGAGATCTGTAGGTGAGATCATTATTTCCCTCCCTGATTGCGATCTTATCAGCAAAAGTATCTGCAATAAAGTCGAATCTTTCAGGGAGGCTTTGCTCGATATTCAGTATTGGTATCTGCTTTTCTAATTTCATTTTTTAATCTATTCCTCTAAATATCTTCCAGGGCCACAATAACTAGCAACAAATATACCTTTTATTTGGATAGTTCAATGATCTTCTCATATACTTTGAGCAGCTCAATAACACTTTTCCTTGTCGAGAATTTTAGCGATTCCTTCAAGGCTTTCCGACCAAGTTCATCCCTTAATCCTTCATCAAACACCATCTGTTCATATTTGTTGCATATATCCTCCACATTCTCCGGATCTGATTTTAATCCACCTTCCCCGACAACTTCCGGCATCGAACTGTTATTTCCATATATGACTGGCGTTCCACAACGCATGGCTTCGAGCAATGGTAAACCAAATCCTTCATAAAATGAGATATAGCTTAATGCCATTGCTTCGGAATATAATGCCGAGAGGTCACTGTCATCAACAAAACCTGTAAACGTTATAAGGTTGCTGTAGCCCACAAACTTCTTCATTTTCCATCCTTGCTTACCTGCGATAACTAACGACAGGCCCAAACCTTTGTGCTTTTTATGGAGCATAAGAAAGGCATTGATACTGTTAATGACATTCTTTCTGGGCTCTATTGTACCCAACAATAATATGAAGGGCATGTCTTTCCTGATATCATATTTATCTCTTACTTTTTCACTATCTTGCTTATTTACTTGAAATTTGAACTTTTCTTCCTCAACAGCTTCATAAACAAGGTGAAAATTATTTTCTGGCAGTGACAGATATCTTTTTGAATCCGCTAAAGTTGAGTTCGAAACGGCGATCACATGGGCTTGCTTCTTAACAATCAACTTCAGTCCGTTCTCTGCATTCTTGATATTGATACCTGTGTGGAATTTCGGAAAGAGCTTATGCGTGAAGTCATGTATGGTGAACACCATTGGAACTTTGCTGTATTTGAATGGCCAGTAATGTTGTTGGAGGGGCACATGAATAAGATCATAATGAGAGATAGCGTCAGAAATAGCTTTTTGCTCAAGGTGATGCCGGTACTGAGTATATAAATTGAAGAGCATTCTTGGTAGCAGCAACAATATATATCGCAACCAGAATATGATAGTTAAAATAATTTTTTTGAAAAAGTCGTAAGCTTTATGAAAGAGATATATATTGTTATTTATAAGCCAGTTAACCCATCTGTCAGGTAAAAGGTCCTGCATAAATTTCTCCAGTCTTTCAAAAAGGCTTTTTTTCCTTTTACCTCCGGTCTTATGATCCGTATCATCAGTCTTACTCCCTGTAAATTCTGATTCCAGTGTCAGGAGATAATCCTTCAGTGAAGTGATCTCTTTGTTTATCAGTATATCGATTTGCCATTTACTGTTCTTATTTGAAGCGAGCGGCATAATGCCATTAATGAGGGCGGAAACATATCTTTTCACACCATCATTATCCCGGGTGGCCATTTTATTGGCTTCAATTAGAACTTTATAAGGTTTTACAGAAAGTTCGCCTGAACTATGGCCTAACTTATGAAGAGAATCATGATCAAGCTCCTGGTTTGGCAAAGAAAGGCTTCCATCTCTTGTGTAGCCTAACTTTTCCATTGTAATCCCATGATAAGTCCAGAAGAGGTCATGTAAGTCGTCAGGCATTTCAGTTTTCCAACTCCCGCTTTTTCCTTTCCTGAAAGCTTTATCGGCAAACTTAATAGCTTCTTCCTCACTGTAACCCCAGTGTTTTCTTGCACCGTAGGCGGCATTCCCTTTTTTTAAGTCTTCAAAGGTGGGCAGCTTATCGGCATTTGGCTTCGGTAAGTCATATATCTCACGGATCCTTTCGATCTGGCCTATTGGGTCACTGATCAGATCCTCGTATCGGATAAGTAAATCGGCTCTTTCAATCCATGCATTAACGTTTTTTGACCAACCCCCAAAAAACGAGTCCTTCTCAGCAAAAATGGCAGCCTTGATGTTTTCATAATAGTCTGAGCCCGGGGCAACAATATCCTTCCGCTGGTGGGCCATGGATACAAGTGAATCCCTCCCATCCCTGACCAAATAGATGGCTTTGATGTCAGAATCATCAGGTTTTATGTTATCGGGCAATAAATGTGTTTTTACAAAAGGATATTCGGTATAATCACTATCGAATGGATGACCTTCTACGACATGATATTCGCTGGATTGAAGCCCATATACTTCAAATAGAATATTCCGTACAAATGTATTTCCTGAGCGTGGAAATGAAGCAATCCAGATCATGATAATGACTTAATTCGTTTCTCTCTCATTCGGACAACTTCATTATAAATCTCGTAATCAATCCGGTTGAGTTCTTTGATTCGTGCACGTGTTTCTTCATCAATGGTTTGCTTCGTGCCCGTAATATTGTGTTTGGGTACTGAATACTTGTCCCAGTTTAACAGTTCTGCCAGTTGTTTCAGATCTTCTTCGTAATGATCCGTAAGACCAATGAAGAAGAATTCTTCAGGTTTTATTCCACTTAAAAACTTGCTGATGCGATTCCTGTTTTCTTCAGCACTGGCATATTCAAGAGGAGTCTTCAAAATTCTCCCCAGAAGGTTGAATGATTTTCTGTCACCCGGCATCTTATCCTTCAGAATACTTTCCAGATAGAAATAATTAGATATCACTCTCTCAGCAGGTTCTCTTAACCAGGTAATGGTTGGCGTACTTTCCTGAATGTCAAATTTTTCGATCAGGCTATCATAAGAAAAATGTCCATGGATAACCCTGACATTCTTTTTCAATCTTGTACCTTTCAGCACGCTGCCATTCAGTTCAATATTTCTTCGTATGTCTAGTCTGGCTACATGTTTGCTGCCATATACTTCTTGTAAGATATTTCGAAAGCTGGTCCCTGCTGTTTTGGGGATGTGCAGAGAAACAAGTTCAATTTTATTTGTTATTTTGCCGCTATTATTCATTGACCTCATTTGTTAAGCCTCCTTCCTTGGAATACCCCATTTTCAGCATCACTTCCCCATATTTATCCCAGAATTTCTCCTGTATATCTTCTGGCATATCATTCTTCCATCCGCCATGTTTTCCACTTCTGTAAAACTTGGCATTGAAGGCATCCTGTTCCTCCCTGCTAAGTTTAGGCCTGATTCTTCCGCCATAAAGTGATTTTCCCGCCCGTTGAGATTCAAAAGTGGGAATTTTATCGATCCTGGGTTCCGGCAAATCAATGAGCTCTTGAATTCTTTTGATCTCTTTCACAGGATCATTAACCAGATCTTCAAAATGTATCACGATGTCGGCAATCTTTGCCCATTGTTCAACATTACTTCCCCATCCCCCAAAATATGACCCCATCGGGGCCCAGAGTGCCTCCTTCAGGTTCTTTAAATAATCGGACCCCGGTTTTACGATGTCTTTTCGATGATGAGCCATGGATACAAGCGCATCACGGCCATCTCGGACAATATATATTGTAATGGCTTCCGGGTGGCAGGCCGGTAGAATCTTCTTGGGTACTTCATGTGATTTAATAACCCTGTAGCCAAATTTTTCTTCAAGCTTGGCCAATTTTTTTTTACCCTTTATTGAAAGGGCACGGATCTTCTTTTTTCTCTCCAGTCTTTTTAATTCCCGCATTCCCTTCCTGTATACTTTGAGATTATTGAATGTATAAATCCCAAATACATCGAGGAAAATGTTTCTAAGGAAAGTATTTCCTGATCGGGGAAATGATGCCAGTATGATTTGGGGATTACTGTTGTTGATCATATTGTTTTTTTTCCCTTCTACGACTCTTTTCCACCTTGATGGTGCTTCTATAGAGATCAATGATCTCATCCGCCGAACCAATACCACGGCACTCACCTTCATGTAATAAAACAACCCTGTCTGCATATTTTTTAATCGTTTCCATACTATGACTCACGTGAATAATTGTCTTTCCACTAACAAATGCATCATTGAAGACCTTATCTGATTTTTCTTTAAACCTTTCATCTCCTACACCGCCGAAGAATTCATCCATGAGCATAATATCTGCATGGGCATGCACTGCCACCGAAAAAGCAAGCCGTGTGCGCATGCCCCGCGAGAAGTACTTAATCTTTGTATTTACAAACTTCTGAAGTTCAGCAAATTCAATGATTTTTTTGAAATTTTTATTTAGTTCACTGATTTTTACGCCCATGACTGACCCATTCAAATATACATTTTCACGGGTTGTAAGCTGAGCATTGAAACCCAGGCCTAAACTCAGTCTGATAAAAGATCCTATAATAGTAGATTTTCCACCCTTGTCTGGTCTGTATACTCCGGTCATCAAATGTATCAGGGTCGACTTACCGCTACCATTTGCACCCACGATACTGAGAAATTCACCTTTTTTGACCTCCAGGTTGATGTTTTTCACCGCTTCTATCTTGCGCCGGTTAGACCCGGAAAGGACGGCCCATGACTTTTGAAAAATGTTGCCTGACACCTTTTCCCTGATCGTGAATGTTTTGCTTACATTCTCAAGTTTTATTACAATATCTTCTTTCATCATCAAACTTTCTCAATTGCTTTATGAAAGAACTTCTTAAAAGACCATAAACCTATCAATAATATGACAATTGCATAGAAGTAACCGTATGCGGCAAGGAACCAATCAGGCTCTTTTCCATACATTAAAACATCTCTGGAGTTAATAATGATGCCTGCGAGAGGGTTTGCATAAAGCAAAGATGGGAACATATTAAATATTTTCTGTTTTGCAAAGAAGATAGGATTTATCCAGAACATCAGAAGCAAGATGAGATCCCAGAATTGCTTAATGTCTTTATAGTAAACGCTTATGGTCGACAGGATCAGTCCTACTCCGAGTGAAAGAATGATAAGATTGAAAATAAATATTGGATAATAGATGTATTTCCATGTGGGCGTTATTCCCATGATAATCATCAAAAAGATCAATACACTGATATTCACAATGAAACTGATCAAGCTGGTTAAAATTGACGCATAGAATACATCCAGCCTGTTGAAGTTTATGTTCTCAAGCAGGTAACGCTTCATTCTAATCACCCTGAGACCACTTTTTGAAGATTCCTGGAAATACAGCCAAATGATGATCCCTGAAAATATGTAAAATCCATAATTGGGAATATCCTTGGCAAATACAAATGAGAATACAATGTAATAAATTAGTATCCTTACAAGAGGATACATAAAAGCCCACAATAACCCTAATGTACTTGCGCTGTATCTGATTTTAAAATCTGTTTTGGAAAGTAGCCAGATCCTCTCAAGTCGAATACTCTCGGGAAAAATATTATAAAATTTAGCTGCTAATCCCTGGGCCATTTGTTTCAATTTTTACTCATGGCAAAGATAATTAAATTCAGATAGTATGACCAGATTTTGATATATTTGAATGCTGGGAAAAAGAGTGAAAACAATAAAGAAAAATATCGCAAAAAAGGTGCCTCCCTGGAAAAAGCCTGTCATTCAGGCAATAGCATTGCTCTTTATTGCAGGACTTCTTGCATACTCCAACACTTTTTATGGATCATTTTGCTGGGACGATATTGTACAGATCGTGAAAAATGA
>Ga0255385_10166_pt1 | contig 10208 bp, 13 predicted proteins | sample ANMaggSeSYBR01G3_FD_182103 | JGI IMG/M metagenome (GOLD analysis project Ga0255385, IMG submission 182103) | Sediment cell enrichment communities from methane seep in Santa Monica Basin, California, United Staets - ANME aggregate JGI... | ecosystem: Environmental > Aquatic > Marine > Cold seeps >...
ACCGGCCTTCCCTATTCCGGTCAGTTTCACACAGATGTAATAACGAGATGCAGTGGGCCTCCCGGGGTGAACCTCGGCTACTTTCAGCGCACGATCGTCAGATGTACGGAGTTTTCCATGATGGATAGAGGACTTTATCCTGTGTTGCGGACTCGTCACGGATCCCCCCGCCTCATCTGCCTGCCCTCTATCTTTCGGTACGGGGCATACCTGTCATCCTTTATATAATCAAGAGTTTGATTTGATTGTTTGTCGACATAATTGGGGGGAGTATCGGGTATATTTTCATGACTCCAACCAACTGCTAATATCTGTTCCAGTTTCATGGACAAGCATTGCCACGGAAGATCCTTTTGTAAAGATAGCCGCCGGCCGTTCTCTTTTTCGTAGTGAAGATTTTCTTCGCCTGTGCAATTTAATCGAAGATCTCGAACAAAAAAGAAGATGCTGATGACAACCATGTGTAAAGAAAATTATGCCTATAGTGTAAAGTTAAATATGCCGTTTATGCATCTATTTGCCAATGTGCATTTCTTTACAGGTGCGCTGTTACCTCAATATACTTCGCATGTTATCTGCATATTTTCCTTGACAAATAAATTGTATCGGCATAATTACCTTAACATATTATTCCAGCCTATAATTTGTTTTGTGAAGGAGGATATGATGAGTAGTTATGACGATTCAAAAGCACAAAAGCTCAAAGAAGATGGGGTCTTAAACCTGAGACCTGAGCAGGTAAAAGATGAATTGTTTCAAAAATACGACTTTTTCGACCCTCGAGATTTGCTACAGGTAAAATACGAGATGATCCGCCGCGTACAAAGAGATAGTTGGACAGTCATGCAGGCATCAAAGACATTTGGCTTTTCAAGGCCATCGTATTATGAAGCACAGAATTCATTTAACCGGAAAGGCTTGCCAGGGTTAATTCCTATGCAAAGGGGGCCAAAATCGGCTCATAAACTTTCAGATAATGTTATGGAATTTGTAGAGGAGGCTATCGCCAAAGACAGCACACTTCATGCTTCCAAAATAGCCTTGCTGTTGGAAAAACGTTTCGATTTAAAAGTTCACCCCAGGAGCATAGAGCGGGCACTGGATCGAAGGAAAAAAAAGAAAAAAACCAATGAGATGTAACATAGACAAAAGCATCCTGAATGCACGATATGAGGATTTGCGAAATAATGTTTTGCATTCCTTTCCAGAAATTGGAAAACAAAGCCAGGGGCTTGTTCTATTCCTTCGGCAGGGTATGATCTGATCATTTAAAACGAAATGCCTATCTTTATATAAGGCAATCAACATTAAGGCAGGTATTCGAAAACACCGAGAGCACCAAACGTCAATATGCCTTGCGTGATTGAGCCATGCTTTTATCGCCTTTTCCAAATTTTCTGACAGCCTTTTGCACTGGTGACCGGCGTTCGGCAGTCTGAAATCCTCTTTTCCCCTTGACTTGACCATTTAAATTGACTACTATATTTTTATAAAGGAGGTGTCGTATGAAAACCATGGGAATAAGCCAATTTAAAACACATGCCTTAAAAATTTTAGACCAAGTTGCCAAAACACATGAAGTGATTGTTATAACAAAGCGAGGTAAGCCATTAGCCCAAATAATACCTTATCGCACTACTGATATAACTCCCAAGCCGGGCAGACTTTCTGATGCTCTTGTTTTTGAAAAAGATGTAATTTCACCATTGGGTGAGGACATGTGGGATGCCTGCAAATGATATATCTGCTTGATACACATACCTGGATCTGGTGGAATATGAATCCACAGAAGTTATCACAAAGGGTCAAAGGGTTAATTGGCAATGCTGAGATGTATGATGAGATACTATTGTCCGCAATTTCTCCATGGGAATTCAGCAAACTCCTTGAAAAAAAGAGAGTGGGAATTTCGTGTGACCCAGAGGATTGGATAAATACTGCTCTTGATATGCCAAAACTCAGGTTAGTCCCTCTCTCTCCTGTTTTATCATACCGATCAACTGTGTTACCCCAACCTTTCCATGATGATCCGGCTGACCAAATTATTGTTGCAACGGCAAGGGAAGAAAATGCCACGATATTGACAAAAGATGAAAAGATTCTTGCTTATAAAAATGTTCGAAGTTTTTGGTAATCATTAAAAAAATGGGTTAGGAACGTGGACGAAATAACTTCCCAAAGTAGGCGCACAGATTAACAAAACGTCTGAATGTGCTAAGATCTTGAAAGTTAATAAATTTAGAACTTCAATGATTAGATTAATGAATACAAACACTCTTTTTATTACAATTTATTTACTTTTATATCCAGTAATTGTGCAATCTACGACAGAAACCTCTTTTGATACATTATCTGTAGAAAAAGAGAAGCAAATAAAGGGAGAGATAATTGTTACTCTTCCTATAATTTTGAAAGCAATTAAACGAAGAGTTGAGTCTTCCAACAATAGAGTAGCGCGATAGAAGAATTGCCCAACAACCGCATACACTCTAAGAAGCAGGGTCAGGCGGCTGTAATATTTGTCAAGTTTGAGTAAAATTTAGCATTTACAAATGCCCGTTTCCCTGCTTTGCTTGTAGGTGAAGCGGAGACGATAGAAAAAATAAAATTTAAATGAGGAAGGCTGATGAAGAAAGAAATATATTTTTATTCGGAAGGTTTTAAAATCGCAGGAGATTTATATATCCCGGATAATTACTCTGAAGGAGATAAATTGCCGGCAATAATTCTATGTCATGGGTTTGCAGGGATTAAAGAACTTCTTCTTCCAGCATATGCTGAGTCCTTTGCAAAAAATGGTTTTATTGCTTTTGTTTTTGACTATCGTGGATTTGGGGATAGCGAAGGGGAAAGAGGTCGTCTTATTTCTCAAGAACAAGTAGTAGATATCAGAAATGCGATTACCTATTTGGAGACGGTTTCGGAAATAGATTCTGAAAAAATTGGCCTTTGGGGTACGTCGTTTGGAGGCGCCAATGCAATCGTAACGGCGGCTATGGATAATAGGGCTAAATGTTTGGTCGTTCAATTGACTTTTGGCAATGGTGAACGTGTGATTACCGGTGGTCAAAGCGATGAGGAGAAAAAGAAACTCCAAACGATGTTTACGAAAGCATGGCAAAGGGCAGTTACAAAAAATAAACCCCTGAAGTTATCAGTGGATCGAATACTGACTGATCAACAGTCAAAAGATTTCTTCAAAAACGCAATTGAAAAATTTCCGAAATTAGGAGTAAAAATCCCAGTTCTTACCCTTCAACAAACCATAGAGTATGCCCCGGAAAATTTCATCTCTGCGGTCAGGGTACCAATATTTATTGTAGCGGCAGAGAAAGATGCTGTGAATCCTCTTAAAGAATCAGAATATTTATTTGAAAAGGCCAATCATCCGAAATCGTTCTATTGCGTTGAAGATGCCACTCATTATGAGGTGTATGAAGGAGAAAAGTTTGAGATCACTTCACAAAAGCAAATAGAATGGTTTAAAAAATATCTGGCTTGATAGGGACGTGCCAGCACAGCCTCGCTTTATCACCTTTTTTTGCCTGTTTTGATCAGATATCTATCTTTTCATCTATTTCTATATTTTTTTCCCCCTGTCGTATGCCGGCTGCAACAATATCAGGGTCGTGTTCGAAGAAAAGTATCCATTTTTCTTTTAATGCTCTGTTTAAAAACTTTTCCTTTTCACCAACTATGGTTACAGGGTAGTTATCGTATGCCATATGCCAGGGGTAGGGCAGATGTGCTGATGTGGGAATAAGATCCGCACAAAAAAACAAGGAATTTGTTTTGCCTTTTACAAGCGGATGTTGCTGGCCGAGCGCATGACCCTGGGTTACAATAATATCAATGCCTTTAAATAATTCCTTTTGTCCTTCTATAAGTTTTAAAACGCCATATTCCTCCAAAGGCATAAAGTCTTCTTTCATATAGCTTGCCGCATCTCCGGCATTTGGTTTGATTGCGGATTCCCAATGTTCTTTTTGCAGATAATATGTTGCATTCGGAAAAGTCGGGACAGTTTTTCCTTCCTTTATAGACGTTGAACCACCTGTGTGATCAAAATGAAGGTGTGTAATAATAACATCTGTAATGTCGCTGCAGGTTAATTCATATTTTGCTAATGCCAAATCTATATCTGTCGAGGCTTCATCAATTTTGTATATTTTTTTAAGCTTTTCCGAGAACTTGTTGCCCAAACCTGTATCTACAAGAATTGTTTTTCCTTCACCTTTTATAAGAAGAGATCTTGTTGTCAATTGAATGAGAGTGGCAAATAGGAGGTATTTCTAATGTGCTAATTGAGGCACATTGCGTAGTATTATCCAAAAGCCCGACAGAACAGATTCTTCTTAAGTAGTAACGTTCTTGAGAGGGACAACACGGAATGTGAGGACAAGTATGAACTTGAATGCACAGGAAGTGCCTGCCATTCATGCGGATAACCGTGTCGAGTTTGGTTAGAAGCAAATTGGTGGGAGAACAAGTGGTTTCAATCACTTGGTCTTATGTTCCCCTGGATCTGATTCTGCCTGATCAGCCGAACCGCGCAGTACGGACCCCTATGCTGCGTGGTGTGGGAGGGGCGCTTAGTGATGGGCGTCCCGATGGATGCCGGATTATATCACGTTTTATGTCGTATGTACTGACTGATCAAGAGTGTCAGCCACCCATTGGTTAAGGCTCTTGCCAGCTTTTATAGCAGCGGCAGCAATCTCACCATGAAAATGAGGTGTGAGGCGAACGTTAAAACGTCCTGAATATGGTTTGTCAGGCCGCTTTCCTTTTTCTTTACATATTTTGAGATATTCGGTCATAGATGCCTCAAATTCGCATTCCAGTTCATCAACGGATGAACCATAAAATGTGATCACAGAATTGGCATTCTGAACAATGCCATAAAATTTACGAATATCAGGATCATACTCAATCGTAGCGAGGTAGCCCTTCCAGCTCATTGTAGTCTGCATTATTTTTTCCTCCATTACGGCTTAATCTCGCAAAGCTTCAGAAACTTTCGCAAAGCAGACACAGCGCCCTTATCCATACAGGGTGACGGATGTGGTCTGTGTTGCAACAAATCTTTCCCCAGCAGTTCAATGTGTACCCGTGAACCCGCACGGCTTTCATCAATCTTTGCGCCATACGCCCTTAACATGGCAACAACTTCTTCCCACTTGACGTTACCGCTGACTGGCTTTTTAAAAACGAGTTCTATTGTTCTACGGTACTTACGTTTCATGGTTAAATGATGCCATAAAATAGTACCACAGTCAAGGCCATATTTGACAAAATTATTGATTTTTTGAGTGATGGTCTACTTTTATAAAAGCATTAAAGCTTTCAGCAGTATCAACGATAGAAAATACAAGTAAATCTTATGCTGTCTTTGCTTAAAAGTTATCCCTCTCTTGGCTTCCGTTTAGGAGGCATCATCAAGGTAGGACAGCCAGTAACCCAACTGCCCCCTCACATCCCCCGGCGTGCGGAATTACCGCACCGGGTTCCTCAGAGTTATTCGCTTATGCGCCTGCACTACGTGAACAATTGATACTGTATCTGACGTTTCTTTTCCGTGATTCGCGGCTTTGCTATTCTGAAGTGTTTCAGCAGTTCGGTAAAACCAACCCATTTATAGCTCTTCCTCTGGCTTCGTCTATTCAACCATTTAAATAATATATTCACGGCATGATAGAAGAAGGATGACAAACTGTCATAATTGCCCCTGACTCCGTAGTAATTATAATAACCACGAAGTTTGGCATTTAATTTGTAGAACAGTTCGGTCATCCGCATATTTCTGTTACTTTTGCACCATTTAAGAAAATCTTTCAATGAATTCCTGAATTTCTTCTTTGAAGTTCGTTTCAAAACCTGCGGTTTGCCGGCTCTGTTCGTTCCCCATCGAAACTCAAAACCCAGAAATTTAAACCAGGTCTTATCTTCCATATGCAAGCGGCTAAAACGTATCATGCGTGTTTTGTCTTCTGCTAATGAAAGGCCGTACTTTTCCAAACGCATACCTAACGCTTTATAAAATCGTCGGGCATCGTCTTCGTACTGAAATAAACACACAAAATCATCGGCGTATCTACACAAGTATACCTCACCCCGACAGTGTGCTTTAACCACCTCTTCAAACCACTCATCCAAAACATAATGTAGATAAATATTGGCAAGTATTGGTGATATTATTCCACCTTGCGGCGTGCCCGTTAGCGGATTTATCACCTTGCCTTCTTCCAATACACCTGCTTTGAGCCACTTGCGGATAAGGCGCAAAAAAGGTTTATCATTTATCTTCTTTGACAGCATTTCCATTAATAAATCATGGTTTATGTTATCAAAAAAACTTTTGATATCGGCTTCTACGACATAATTATATCCACGGAACTGGAGTTGATCTGATAACTCTTTAATCGCATCCAATGCTCCTATATGTGGCCTGTATCCGAAGCTGCAAGTCAAAAATATTGACTCATATATTGCTTCCAGTATCATAGTCGCCGCCCTTTGAAGCAGCTTATCGCTCGTCGCCGGAATACCCAAAGGCCTTAATCTTCCTCCGCCTTTCGATATAAAACGCCTGAGTACCAGTTTCGCCCGATACCAGCCTCCTTTAACACTCTCTGCAAGTTTCGCTATGTTGCCTTCGAGATTCTCTTTATATTGCCAGGCTGTCACCCGATCAACACCGGGTGCCGACTTTTTGTTGAGTTTCCTCCAGCACCAACGCAAAAATCCTGCCGTTAGCAGTATCATCAGATTCTGAAATCGGTGTTCCTTATGTAGTGCAGATTTCTCTGCTATTCTCTGCAGTGAGGTTGGCATTAATTCTCCAGCCCTACATGTCCGGTTAATGTTTCCTTTACAGACTACATAACTTTGCTCACCCCTTCCCCATGTGATCGGCTCTCCCGTCTCGGAGTACTATGAGTGAGTATGACTCCCTGAAAGTCATCAGCCATCCTCCTTCTTATCGTTGGGTAGGCTTACCTGATTACTATCAGGAACTGACAGGGTCTCCCAAGTTCTTGTGTGCTTCTCTTCATACATGCCACGCCCTGAGGACACCGGCAGACCCTCCGGAATCTCGCCTGTTCAGTGCCAGAGCAAGCCCTGCAAAGAACTAACGATTCCATTGTATTGGCTTCCGTCACGTTAAAAACGTCGCCATCTGCTTTTATGCTCTTAACGATGCTGTACCATGCTTCAGAGGAGCGCATAACCTCCTGTGGCCTATATGATTCTCTGTGTACGCTTCGTGTGGGTCGTTCGACGGTATGTCTATCCTTCCCAATCACGCAACACTCAATACGGGTGGTTGGCTAAACCTTGCCCGACAGGGTCTTTCACCCTGCAAGAAGCACCAAGCTTCGCTTGGCGCACTAACGTAAAGCTCACCAGCACCAGAAGCCAATGAGGACTTGGCAAAAGCGACGTTTTATACCGGAAATGGCAAAAGCGAAAAACGCGCCGGCTTCTGGTGTCAGGTGTAGCGCCTGGTTGGGCGATTGCCTATACTATGGGGTGATCTTGGGAGTAGTTATTAATATATTTGCTTTTCTTGTTGTTGAGTATAATTTTTTGGGCCGCAGTTTTCTGAAATAAGACAATTGCCGCATGATAAATTGAAAGAATTATGTCTTCTGTTTCTTTTTGCTTTCTTAAGTCGAAAACATTCAAGCCAATTTCTTTTGCGTCTTTCAGACTGATACCTCTACCGTGTGAAGAATGCCCTTCATGGCTGTTTAAGAATTTTGCTATTGATTCAATCTTATTATCCTTTTTATCACGGCAATTTCGTGTTTTTAGTAAATCAACCAAGTATTTAAAGGAATTATCCCTCATGTTTTCAGCGGCTTTTAATTTTCCGAACGGGACTTTGGTAAGTCTTTCGTTCCAAAGAAGGGCTGTTGATGGGTCAGATGATACTTCTTTAAACGCTTTATTGAATTCGTTTATTAGTGCATCGACCGGTATATAGTTGCCATCCAAAAAAACTTGAGGGTCAGTAGGGCCAATACTTGAATAAGGCCCCATAAAAATTTCATCAGATGAACAGGCAAATAAAGTTCCGCCACTCATTGCCATATGTGGGATATAGACCCTTATATGTTTATAGGTTTCATGCAGGTAGGTAATAATTCTTTTTGTTGCTTCATAATCACCACCAGGGGTGTGAACTATTAGATTTAGCCCATTTTTATCCACGCCCTTTGAGCAGGTCATGAACCCTTGAATATCTTGATCAATGATTGAGTGGAAAAGGGATGGGACTGGAGGTTTAACGACAGTAAATGCCGTCATGTAACAAATTGAGGTTCTTTTGGTCTGCCTGCTCAAATTGTACAAATATTTATCAAGTACACGCAGTGGATTTAAACTCTCAACCTCTTTGAGTATTTTATCCCATGTAGGCATTGATCTCCCCAACGGTGAAAGTAAACTCTTTTGTAGGTTTCGATGAATATTTTTTGAGAACCGCTTTGGCCTTCATTATTTCATCTATTTTGGGAGATCCAGATAATTGCTCTTTTGCCTTTTTATCAACAAATTCAACTATCTGTTGTAGACTTTTCTTTTTCATATCGTCCTCCATATAGAATGCTAAAAAGAAACTTTTAATTTATATATAGAATAAAGCACGAGTGTCAAGAAGTAAAGAATTTGCTTAAAAACCTTATCTGGTGATCTTTGACGATCGGGTAGCCAGGGGCTGTTACCAGCCCCAAGCCCCCTCAGACACGTACGTGAAAGTTTCCCTTCATACGGCTCAAGCATTTCAAAGGCTAAGCCCGTCAAGGCCGCCCGGCTATTACCGAATTATGTCTTTTAAGCAATCTACAGTGATTGCCATACATTATCAATTGGCATTTTGTGAGGGTTGTACGTTTTTACGTACTGGCGCTTCCAAAAATAACCCTTAAATTTTGGGTCGAATGGATTTGCATTACCTCTTATTTTAATATGCCTCTTAATATGTATACTGCTTGCATTGACAAGTTCGTACATTTTTGAAGTTCCCCTTTTTTTGTCTTTTACGACAATTGAGAACCTTCCTGGCTTAGAACCTTTTGACAAATACTTTTTCATCAGCCAGCCGGTACTTTTGTTCCGGTGTCTTCTTCTCATCCACCGCCACAGTTCATTACGAATACAGTTATCAACATAGCCAAATGTTTTACTGGATACAACATGCTTATGGTAATTAGCCCAACCCCTTATTTTGGGGTTAAGATCTCCAATCAATGCTATGGTTTTAGATCCCCGATGTTTTTTAAAAGTTTCCCGAATGTTTTGCAGAAAGGATTGAATGTTATCCTTTGATGGTTTAATCAGTAACTTACCATCGTATTTGCGTACATTTTGCCCGAGAAAATTAAAACCTTCATCAATCCTGGTAATTTTTGTTTTTTCTTCAGAGAGGGAAAGTCCCCTTTCTTTTAAAAATTCAATCACTACTGGTTTGATAACATCTTCTAAGAGTTCTTTAGATTTTGCGGTTATAATAAAGTCATCCGCATATCTGATAACATTGATTTTAGACCTTTCACCTCCACGTATTCTTTTGGGATATGAGTTCCTTACTGTTTCTTCCAGTCCATCCAATACCATATTGGCAAGCGTTGGAGAAGCGATTCCACCTTGTGGAGTCCCTTTTCCTGTAGGAAATAATTTACCTTCTTCTACAAACCCTGATTTCAGCCATTTCTCAAGAATTACTTTATCCATTGGAATATGCTTAAGCATCCATGGATGACTGATTTCATCAAAACAGGCTTTTATATCAGCTTCAAGTATCCAAACCGGAGAGTTTTTCTTGGCAAGTGTAGTAAAACACTGTGAAATTGCATCGGCACATCGCCTGTACCTTCTAAACCCATAAGAATTTAGATCTGCCCATGTTTCAGCAATAGGTTCCAGTACAAATTTATAAAGTGCCTGCATTGCTCTGTCGGTCATTGTTGGAATACTTAAAGGCCGCTTCTTCCCGTTTTTCTTTGGAATGTAGATACGCCTGAGAGGCTGGGGTTTATATCCTTTACGCGTAAGATTTTTAACTGCATCAATTTTCTGATTTGGAGTAGACCAAATTTCTTTATCTACACCTGCGGTACGTTTTCCCTTATTCGAGATAATACGTTTTATTGCTAACAATTTGGCATAATACGATTTAGTGAGAAGTCTCTGGAGAACTTTTA
>Ga0255385_10167_pt1 | contig 10189 bp, 8 predicted proteins | sample ANMaggSeSYBR01G3_FD_182103 | JGI IMG/M metagenome (GOLD analysis project Ga0255385, IMG submission 182103) | Sediment cell enrichment communities from methane seep in Santa Monica Basin, California, United Staets - ANME aggregate JGI... | ecosystem: Environmental > Aquatic > Marine > Cold seeps >...
ATATGAGAAGGGCAAATTTGCTGTCCCTATTGCTGAGCTGAAAGCATTGCTGCGTTTATACGATCGGGAATTGGCCGAACTGGTTGTAAGTACCGGTCCAATAGCTGAATGGGCTCATGAAAAGAAAGCTGGAACTGCTTTTGTGGAACTTCCCCAAGACCTGCAGGAATTTATTCTCAAACCGATAAACCGCCCCTATCTGGAAATTGCTCGAAAACTTAGTCAAATGTCTGTAGACCGGATGCGTGATGTTGCTGAAGGGCTTCTGGATATAACGCTCTAACCCCCTGTAAAAAACAATGATTGATCAAAATCACGGTGAAGCAAGCCTGCAGGAAGAAGAGGGGAAAGAACTGTACACAGCAGGAAAATTTCGACAGGCATCGACTGTTTTTTCTCAAGCTGCGGAACTCTATTTAAATCAGGGGCAGGAACAGTTGTCTGCAGAAATGAGAAACAATCAATGTGTGGCTTTGCTGCGGGCCAAACAACCCCGGGAAGCGCTGGCTGCTGTTAAAGGAACTGCGTTAATCTTCAAAGAGGCAGGAGATCAGCAAAAACAGGCCATGGCTTTTGCTAATGAGGCTACAGCTTTAAAGGATCTTGGCCAAAAATCCGAAGCAATAGATAAATTCACCCTGGCGGCTGACTTGTTTGCCCAGCTGAATGAGGGAGCTATGCACCTTGAGGTGATGCAGTCAATTTCAGCTTTGAAAATGAAATCCCGCAATCTAATAGGCGCAGTGTTTTCTATGCAGGATGGCCTGGAGCAGGTAGAAAAACTCTCATTACGGCAGAAATTACTGATCAAGCTGCTTAAAATCCCCCAAAATTTACTGGAGAAATAAGAGACTGATTCGTGAGACCTGGATCCGGCGGGAAATAACCGCCTGTGATTGGTGTTTGCCTGTCAGCATCGCTGCCTGAAATGGATAAAATTTAGATGAGGAAAATTATGATTCTGAATGATCAGGATCTGGTTATACGAGAAGCGGATGAAAAGGATCGAGGGCAAATAGCGAAATTACTCCAGAATGAATCCTTTACCCATCGTCACTTGAGCTGGATTCCTCCCCTGGACTGGTTGGGAAATCAGCCGTACCTGGTGCTGGAGCAAAATTTAAGGATAATTGCTGCTTTGGCCTGCCCACCTGATGAGGATGGGGGTACCTGGCTGCGTTTGTTTGCAGTCTCTCCTGGCCTGTCAATTCATCGAGCCTGGAGAGCTCTTTGGCCTCCTGCCCTTAGTTGGCTGCAGGATAAATTTGTTGTGAAAAGGGTAAATGCCCTGGTAGTGCAGGATCAAATGTTGAACTTGCTTACCAAATCCGGATTTCAGGAAGGGTACCGGGTGGTGGTTTTAGTCTGGGAATTAGCTCAAGCCCGCTGGCCTGATCAAAAAGAAAAGGTTCAAATCAGGGGTATGCTGAGAGATGATTTCCTGCGGATTTATGAAATAGATCAGGTCTCTTTTGAACCGATTTGGTGCAATAGCATGAGTCATATTGAAATTGCTTATCAGGAAGCATTCTCGGCATCAGTCGCAATGATAAATAATCGACTTGTCGGTTTCCAGATCAGCACAATTAATCCGCAGGGAGGACATTTGGCGCGCCTTGCGGTAGATCATGAATATCAAAATCTGGGCGTAGGAACTGCCCTGGTCAAGGATTTATTAGATCGTTTTCAGCGGCAGGGAATTGCCCAGGTCACGGTGAATACCCAGGCCAGGAATCAAGCTTCCCTTGAGCTATACAATAAATTTGGATTTACCTTGCTGGATGAGTTTTATCCGGTTCTTCAATATAATCTGGACCGCTCACCATAGGCGTGATGCTGAGCGCTGAAACTCTAATCCCCCGGAAGCGATTAAATTAAGGACAATAGATAAACGATCAGCGGGCTGACGACCAGGCTCGGTAGGAAATTGCCAACCCGGATGGGTTTAATCTCCAATAAACTGCTGATGGCCAATCCGATTAAGAGCAGTCCGCCAGTTGCTGTCATTTCATCGATCATCACCGGGGACATGATCCCCTGCAGTTGGACTGCGAGCAGGGAGAAGCCACCCTGGTAGAGAAAAACGACGGGTGCTGAAAAAAGCACACCTATTCCCAGAGAAGAGGAGATGGCGAAGGCTGCAAAACCATCCATTACAGACTTGATTGCCAACAATTGGTAATCCCCAATTAAACCGTCCTGGATAGCTCCCAAGATAGCCAAAGGGCCGATGCAGAATAAAACTGAGCTGGTCATAAAACCCCGCACAAAGGAACTTCCAGAAGAGGGGGCAGATGATTTTTCATTAAATAAATTTTCCAGGCGGATTCCCAATTGATTAAGGCGGGTTTCAATTTGCAAATATTCTCCCAATAACCCACCAATAAGCAAACCGCCCAGGGTAACAAGGGAGTTGTTGGTTTTAAGGAACATGCTAACCGAAATTCCAATGGTAAATAAACCCAACCCAATAATGATGGTTTCACGCGATTTTTCTGAGAGCAGCTGCCCAAAACGGAGGCCCAACAGGCCTCCAATGAGGATAGTTATGACATTAATGATTGTTCCGGTCATGAGTTTTTGCCTGTTTGGGGGTGGTTAGGATCGGATGTGTATAGTTCAAGGATAAAACATAACGAAGAAAGACGGTTGAGGTAAGACAGGATTGTTTCTGATTCCAAATTCCCATCTTCATCAAGCTGAATTACACTTCTTTCAGCCCGGCGAACAATTGTGCGTGCCAACCCAAAAGCTGCAGAAGGTACAGTCTCACCTGGCAGAATAAATCCTGAGGGTGGTTCGATCACATCTCCATATTGTTCAATCTTTTCTTCCAACCACAGCACCTGGGATTTCTTGAGGTCAGGGAACTTCTCTGGATTCGGTTTTACGAGTACCAGGAGGGTCATAATTTGATATAAATCTTCCTGTATGTTTTTCACAAGCACGTTTAGGTCAGGATTCCCTGCCTGTGCCCTCGCTAAACCTAAAGCTGCTGAGGCTTCATCCACGGCCCCGACTGCCTGAATACGGGGGTGATTTTTTGGAACCCTTTCTTCACCCAACAGCCCGGTTGTGCCGTCATCTCCTTCGGAAGTGTAGAATTTTTTCATAGTTGGATTATACCTTATCAAAATTTGGTGATTTGTCGGTATGAAAAGCAAGTAAAACCTGAGATGTCAAGTTTGACGTTAACTGATTTTGTCCTGACAAAACAGTCATTAACACTCGTCCCGAGAGCCTGGTAGTTCAGATGAAATTTACCTGATTAATTGTATGTTAAAATATAGACGAGGATTATTGATAAGAATCTAATTTTATTTCTGAGTGAGGAAAAAATGCAGATCCGATGTTACAGCTGTAATATACCGATTACTATCAGCCGCCAAAATGTCAATCAAGCGTTAAATATTGTGCATGAAGATGACTTGGTCTATTATGACTTCCGCTGCCCAAAATGCAAAAAGGCAAACCGGGTATCAAAGGAACAACTTCTGCACGCAGCCCCAGGTTGGGAGTATGAGTCTTCGAATAGCGAGAAAAAGAAGAATCCAAAAAAATAAGTTGAATGTTTAAAGTTTAACGTTTAAGGTTTGTAATTGATAAGATTTATTTCTGATATTCAGGGGGTTAGCTATGGGAACGATTTCGAGATTCGAAGAAATTGAGGCGTGGAAAAATGCCCGAGAACTGACGAAACAAATATATCAGTTGTCGGCTATTGGGGCATTCTCAAGGGATTTTGGGCTAAAGGATCAAATCCGTAGAGCTGCTGTAAGTATTATGTCTAATATTGCAGAGGGGTTTGAAAGTCAAACCCAGGCTTTGTTTATTAAATATCTTGGGGTAGCAAAAGCTTCAGCAGGAGAATTGCGTTCCCAATTGTATGTCGCATTGGATCTTGGTTATATTTCCCCGGAAGATTTAGAGAATACAATAAGCCTGGCTGAAAAAGTGAGTCGGCAAATTTATAGATTTGTTAAATATCTACAATCTCAATCGGATCCGAAACGAATATAGAAAACCCAGGTTAAACCTTAAACCTTCACCCTTAAACCTTTTTCATCTATCCCGTAGATCTGCTATTCAAATAATTAACCTCAACCAACCTTTTAACCAGCATAGTGGATAGATCGGAGTCAGTATAGCGCCAGGTCCAGTTGCCGCTGGGATTGCCGGGGTAGTTCATCCGGGCTTCATTGTCCAGGCTGAGCAGATCTTGCAGAGGGGCAATAGCAAATACAGCTGATGAAGACCAGGCTGCCCGAATTAAATCCCAGGCAATTTCCTCTCCGGAAGAATTCAGGTAGCGCTGCGCAAATGATCGTTCCCCTTCTTCTATTCGTTTAAACCATCCGGCAGCGGTGTCATTGTCATGGGTGCCGGTATAAACAACACAGTTCTCTGAATAATGGTGAGGGAGAAATTCGTTTGATTCGCCGCTGTCAAAAGCAAACACCATAATCTTCATTCCTGGCAGGGTAAATTGATCCCGCAATTGGATCACATCAGGAGTGATTTCTCCCAGATCTTCGGCGATGATGGGCAGCTCAGCAAATACTTCTTTCACTCTATGGAAAAAATCAGAACCGGGACCTGGAACCCAGCGGCCGTTTTCTGCTGTTTTTTCCCCGGCCGGGACTTCCCAATATCCCGCAAAACCACGGAAATGATCCAGGCGGATTATGTCCACTAGGGAATGGACAGATCGCAAACGGTCCATCCACCACTGGTAATTGTCCCGGGCATGAACCTCCCATCGGTAGAGGGGGTTGCCCCACAGCTGCCCGGTTTTTGAGAAATAATCAGGGGGCACGCCGGCAACGACATTGGGCTGCCCGGTTTCATCCAGATCCAGCAGCTCCCGATGTGTCCAGGCATCAGCGCTGTCATGGGCAATAAAAATGGGGATATCTCCGATTATTTGGATTCCTTTTTGGTTGGCATAAAGATGAAGTTCATCCCATTGACGGAAAAACAGGAATTGAAGATACATCTGCCGCTGAACAGCAAATTCATTTTCCTGCTGGAATATATCCAGTACACCGGTCTCCCGGTCTCGCAAGGCAGTGGGCCACTTCCACCAGGGTAAGCCGCCCTGGGATTCTTTCAAGGCCATGAATAAGGCGTAATCGTCTAACCAATTTGTGTGTTTTTCACAGAAGCTGATGAAATCTTTTTGAAGTGATTTATCTGAACTGTTTTGAAATTGTAAATAGGACCGGTTTAGCAGATCTAATTTCCAATAGATGACTTTACCAAAATCCACTTTTCCAGTTGGGAATTTGGGAACCTTAACCAGATCATTGGCATGAATCAATTCCTCCTGGAGCAGCAAATCGGGACTGACCAGGTAGGGGTTGCCGGCAAAGGCGGAAAAACACTGGTAGGGAGAGTCCCCGAAGCCGGTAGGGCCAAGAGGCAGCACTTGCCATAATCCTGTACCGCTTTCAGCCAGGAAATCAATCCATTGGTAAGCCGAGGGTCCCAGGTCCCCAATTCCATAAGGACCGGGCAGGCTTGTGGGATGCAGCAGGACGCCAGAAGAACGATTGTAAATCATAGGCTTGAAATTAAGCAGGTTTATTTGGTCAAGGAATTATACTATTCAACGCAGGTTTTTTTGGGTTTAAGGTTGAATGTTTAAAGTTTAAAATTGAAAGATTAATGTTCCTGCGAGACAATGCCCGGGAGAGCTGACTCTCTCCCTCGAGTGATTTGTCGAGGGGCTCAAGACAGGTGCATCCCCAAAGTACGATAAAGCAGGAGCCCTTCGATACGCTCTTCGATACATCCCTGCGGGAGTACTCAGAGCTACTCAGGACGCCTGTTTCGTCATTTTTGTTCTTTCGATACCCTTTGTTTCCACTCAGCACAAATGCGCAATCAATCACATGGTCACCCAGTCACCGGCATCTCCATGATCGGCCGGCAAGTAAATTTGCGGCCTGGATGATTTAAGTCCCACAAAGTAGGACTTCTTTTATATTACTGGGCGCTATGCCAACGGATGCGTGATCCTCTAAGGATTAGAAAACATTTAATTTTTCGTGAGAACTATGGGTTTGAAGTAACTTAAGGATCACGCATCCTGTAAGGAGATTACGCATCCTAGATAATTTGAGCATTGAAACTGGACAGTTCCTGGCTCCCCCTTACAGTTGGAAGGGGGTTGGGAGGTAGGTCCTTTTAATTCTCCCTCTCACCACGTCACTCTGTCTCAAAGTCCCCCAGTCACTTTGTTACCCTGTCACCGCTTCCTTCCTCAGAGATAGGTTATACTTGGTAGTCAATAGAGGAAATCTTTTATAGTCATTAGGTCATTGAAACCAATCCTGGCAGAAATAAAAGGATAGGGAATCAAAAGATCAAGGAAGATCAATTATGAAGGTATGGGCAGCCAGGTTGGTTTTGGGTCTCAGCATACTCGCAGGATCCTCAGCCGGCGCATTCTCGATTTGGGGGAATCCAACCCTGAATTCAGTATTGATTAATTTTACTGGCAGCTATCTTGCTGGTATTCGCAGGACTGCTGCAGTGTCTATACTTGGTTTAGTTGGTTTGCTGATTCTTGTCCAGGTTGGATTGTTGGTTCTATCATTCCTGAAACCCCATCGGTTTAACAACATCATCAATAAGGCACAAAATCTTGCTCAGCAGAAAATTTGGTTTTTCGGATTGGGCATTATTTTTACGTTCGGAACCTTGATAGCGGGGCAGTTTTCGATTCCCGCGGATTATGTTGAGGATCCCTTGCAGAGGATCTTTCTGCAGTTAAACCAACCTGTGTTTTTGTGGTTAAGTTTCATAAGCCTTGAGGGTCTGGTGGGCGTGTTGATTTTCAGTGGACGGATCAAACAGCTCAAATCCCCGGATGTTTATCGAGCTGGTTTGGTATTTCTCGTTTTGTTCAGCTTGATCTTTGGATTGATACAGATGGGTTATGGGTTTAAAAATATCAATTTACAAAAGTACAATTTTGAGCTCACCGGTTTTCCTGTCTTAGGTTATCAGGTGATTTTGGCTTGTACCTTTGCTGCCCTGGGATTGCTTTTGGAAGAATGGTTATACAAACACTGGGGGACAAGCAAGTGGGTAGCTCCCCGATTAAAGGATATCGTAGTTGCAACCGTATTGTTTCTAACCGCCTTTATGGTTTGGAAAGGGATCCCACTGACCGAGAATACGTTTATTGATCAGCAGAGACCTCCCAATTATGAGTATTATCCTAATTCAGATGCACTGTTATACGATAGAACAGCCCATAGTCTGTTAGCAATAGGGGAGTTTCAAACATATCTGGGGGACTATGACCCATCAGTTGCACTCCGACCGGCTTTAGTCTTCTTCCAAACAGTTTTGCATCGAATAGCTGGTTTGGGGTATGAAGAGATCATTAATCTGCAGTTGGCTGTTTTTTCACTCCTGCCGGTTTTACTTTATTTCTTAGGGGGATCTCTTCATTCCCGGGCGTCTGGTTTATTAGCTGCTGTTTTAATCATCTTGAGGGAGCGAAATGCTCTCTTATTAGGTGGTGTTATTACCGGGGTCAATTCAAAATTGTTGATGTCAGAAATCCCAACCATGATGGGAATAATCCTGTTCCTGATCTTTTTCATTCAATGGGTGAAAAGACCTGCAGAGCGGACAATTTTACCTCTTCTAAGCGGGGGTGTCCTGGGGATGACTATGCTTATCCGGCAGGAAGTGGGCATTATCTTTCCTTTTGTCGCGGTAGGAGCTGCGTTGTATTTCCATAAAAGACTTGGCTCTCTGCTAAAAAACTTGGCATTGGTTGGATTTGGGATCTTACTTGTGATTACCCCCTGGTTTTACCGAAATTGGCATAAAACCGGTTTGGTTTATCTAAATCGACCTGGAAACCAATCGTATTTAATTACCGATACGCTTGAATTGGATCCAGAACAGATAAAACCGGAAGATAGTTTTCTGCTAACGGATGACCAGGCTTATGTATGGGAGAGGATGCCCCTCATTCGGAGTGTATTTAACGTTACTCAGCCCTCTCCTGGCAGTACTTATCAAAAAAGCCTCATCCTCAACCCAGGCCTGGATAAGGCTGATGGATTGGATTCAACCCTGGACTTGCTGCTTAACCACTTCACAAATCAATTAATCCAATCTGTGGTCTATCTGCCAAGCAACCCGCTAGTTTTAGATTTAGACTATCTCTCAAAAATGTCCACTGGGAAGCTGGACCGTTATTATGGGGGACTTTTCTATTCACCTGAAGCGTATGTTAAAACCCTTCCTTATTGGTGGGGGGATTGGGATGGCAGGATTCCTTCCCAATCGATCCTTGCGGTTTCTCTCACCCTGACGTTAATTTCGCTTGGAATTTCAGGAGTTTGGCGGGAACAGGGCTGGATTGTTTCCATACCCTTGCTCGCTCTTCTTGCTCATATCTTGATTTTTACCTGGATCCGGTTTTCTGGAGGAAGGTATCTTCAGGAGGTAGATTGGATTACAGGACTGTTTTATAGCATTGGATTAGTTGAGTTAATCAGGTGTGGCTTGAGGTGGTTGGGGAATCTGCCGGCTCGATCAGATAAGGTTTCAGGAGTGCTGCCCCCGCTGCCAAAATTTTTCTATAGAAAATTTGCATTATCTGTCATACCGGTGGGTTTATTTGTCCTTGGGGCAAGTATTCCGGTGGTTGAATATCTCACCCCGAATCTATATCCTGAGGTTGCTCTGGATCAAAAAACGGCCAGACTTTTGGATTTTGAAAAAAGCCCCTTTCTGGATCAGGAAAGAAGGCTGCTGACTGACTTTATCGACCAGGGAGGGCAGGTTGTTTATGCTCGAGCTTTATATCCCCGCTATTTTGAGCCTGGAGAGAGTTTCTACGACGTTAGACTTACTGTCTGGGGGGGACTTGAGAGAGATCAGGAAACGAGGACAGAGTTCTATCTGACGGGCACAAAAGTTCTCTGGGGAGTATTATTCCGGGAAAAACCCCCGGTTATATTCCCCCATGGATCTGATGTAGTCGCGATAGGTTGTGAGGTAGGGGGTTCCTTCGATACGGTCGTGGTTGTGATCTACTCTGAAGATGGGGACCAAGTGGAAGCTGTGCTCTGGAGAGACGGTGCGCTTGAGGATATCAGCGGGTGCCCGCTGGAGAGATAAACGGTTTAAAGTTTAATGTTATAACACAAGCTCAAGCAGGAGCCCTTCGATACGCACTTTGATACATCCCTGCGAGATTACTCAGAGCTACTCAGGACGCCTGTTTCGTCAATTTCGCCTATCGATAACCTTTCCAATCCCACTTTGATGTAGTTTATTCTGAGAACTTCCTTTTGCCGCAAGACGGGGAAGATGAGTCTAGCAGTTAATTGTGATCTACATGATCAGCCGGCAATGCCCCTACGGGGTTAGCCCTGAATTTGTTGAAGGGCTACGCATAAATTTGCGGCCTAGTTGATTTAAGTCCTACTTAAGTGGGACTTCTTTTATACAATTAGGATTTATTCAAATATTAATATAGAGAAACCGCCTTTCAGGACTCAATTATAAACTATTCAAGGAAGGGGTTTCCTGCCTTAAGGAAAAGGAGGCAAAAGGATGCGTGATCCTCTAAGGATTAGAAAACATTTAAATTGTCGTGAGAACTATGGGTTTGAAGTAACTTAAGGATCACGCATCCTGTAAGGAGATTACGCATCCTATGGGGGGGGATTTATCCCACGGGGAGAGAGCGTTTGTTTATTAGTATTTCCCTCCCCCGGTCACCAAGTCACGCATGTCCCTCAGTCTCACCGTCACAATATCCCCCAGTCACTTAGTCACCCGGTCACCATGTCACCGTTATCTGCGGGATAATGCCCGGGAGAGCTGGCTCTCTCCCTCGAGCGATTTGTCGAGGGGCTCAATACAGACCTTTAGAGGTTCTCTCCCTCACTCAGTCACAAAGTCACATAGTCCCCCCAGTCACATAGTTGCAGAGCTACCAATATTCCCCTCAAGCGGAGAATCTGGTCAGGGGAAAACGTTAAACCTTAAACTTTCACCTTCCAACTTTTTCATTCCGAGAGCAATTCTTTGTATAACGATAGATACTTTTCCGCTGATTGCCTCCAGGAGAAATCTTTCCTCATTCCCCGGCGCTGCAGTCCCTGCCAGCGTCTTTGATCCTGGAAAACCAACAGAGCCCTGCGGATGG
>Ga0255385_10137_pt1 | contig 10162 bp, 8 predicted proteins | sample ANMaggSeSYBR01G3_FD_182103 | JGI IMG/M metagenome (GOLD analysis project Ga0255385, IMG submission 182103) | Sediment cell enrichment communities from methane seep in Santa Monica Basin, California, United Staets - ANME aggregate JGI... | ecosystem: Environmental > Aquatic > Marine > Cold seeps >...
TCTGGAGAGTTCGCAAAGCAAAAGGTGTAGCTGTTGCTGATGGATTAAGTGATCACAGGGTTCCTTCCAACCCAAATCTAGTTCTTAAAGAACTGGTTGTAGGGCTTATTTTAATTGCCATCATATTTCTTTTCAGTGCTGTTTGGGATGCTCCTTTGTTAGATCGCGCAAATCCTGCCTACAGTCCTAACCCGGCCAAAGCTCCCTGGTATTTTATGGGAATACAGGAGTTACTGTTACACATTCATCCATTTTTTGCTTTTGTAGTTATTCCGCTATTCTTTTTCGGTGGTTTGATCTGGTTGCCATTTACTATTAAAGAAGGAAATCAGGGTGTTTGGTTTCATTCTGAAAAGGGTAAGAAACTTGCTTTACAGGCAGCAATACTGGCAATTATTTTGACACCTGTAGCAATTTTAATGGAGGAATATATATTACATGTTGGTTGCAACAGTAACAGCCCAAAAAGAAAGTTGATCCCATGGTAAGAGATAACCGGTAAAATTTGAAAAAATGGCAAAAATCAGTAAGCCCATCCCTATGATCCAGTTTACCCTGCGTGGAACAAAAATTGCCTGCGAATAAAATACTCTGATAAAGTGTAAAAAAGTAATGATCACAAAAAATATCCCACTCCAGTGGTGTATGTTCCTTACAAACCCGCCAAACAGAATACTATTCTCAATAAATAAAACAGAATCATAAGCCTGTTCCGGGGAAGGCACATAAGCAAAGCGCAATAACATACCAGTTAATCCCTGGATCAAGAACAGCAGAAAAGCCATTCCTCCCAAACCAAAAGTACGGTTGAAACGAATAGAGGCAATTGAAACCCGAGGGGGATGCAAGTGAAAAACAAATCCTCTATAATTCCCTTTGTTTTCTTTCCTTTTGTTGATACTTGTTTGATCTACTTCCGCAGACTGTTGCATAAGGAGCAAAGATAAATTATAAAATCAATAAAATTCTAACCATAAATTTAAAAGATCAACAAAATCCAGGCTGAACCAAAAATCATGTATATCACAAAACATAAGAGAGTAATTAATCCTCCCAATTTATAAATTGTCTGTGGTTTCACATAACCACTACTGATGTATAGAATATTACAACTTGAACCTTGAGGTGTTATTACGGAAAAATAATTGGTGGCAAATAATAACATGAAAGCCAGCAAAACTCCAGGAACACCAATACTTATACCAGCACTCAGAAATACACCAAACAAAGCAAGCATATGAGAAGTTTGACTAACAAACAGATAATGAAATACGATATAAATAAATACCAGTATTACAAATGCAACCGGCCATGAAAAACCATCCATTTGTTCAGCCAGTAGATTACCCACATAGCCCATAAATCCCAGCTCATTCAAGTAGGTACTCAAGGTATACAAAATAGCAAACCATATCATGGTAGTTAATGCTTCTCCTTCTTTACGCATATCGTTCACTGTAAAAACACCTGTCACAAGCAACAAGCCCAGACCTAAAAAAGCGATGGCTGTACGATTTATATGAAGGGTGTCAGACAATGCCCAAAAAACAACTAATAATACAAATACGATAGCTGTTATAGTTTCATCCCGGCTCATGCGGCCCATTTCGAGTAAGGATTTCCTTGCATAAGCAGGAGCTTCAGGTGTTTGTTTTACTTCTGGCGGATATATCTTAAATATTACCCATGGCACAAGAATAGCAGTAAGCAAAGTGGGTACAAATGATGCAAGTATCCAGTTTCCAAAACTGATATTTACTCCGTATTCAGCAGCAATTGCAGCTCCTGCCGGATTAGCTGCCATAGCAGTGAGCCACATAGCTGAAGACAATCCAATTCCAAACATACTCACAAACATTAAAAAGCTACCTATTCTCTTACTACTGGGAGAATCGGGCAAAGAACCATTGGCTATGGATACCGAATATACAATTGGAAATAATAATCCCGAGCGAGCAGTATTACTTGGGAAGGCAGGTGCAATGATCATATCTGTTGCCAAAAGGCTGTATCCCAATCCCAGTGTAGTCCCACCAAACCGACTGATCATCATCAATGCAATCCGATTACCCAATCCTGATTTCACCACAGCTTTGGCAATTAAAAATGCCATGACAATCAATAATACGATCTCATTGGAAAATCCTGAAAATGCCTCCACTGGTTGCAAAGTTCCAGTAAATAGGGTAACCACCAGGCCCAGGATAGAAGCTATCAAAATGTTAAAAGCTCCGAATACAACACCAAAAATCGTGGTTATAAAAATGGCAAATAAATGCCATGCTTGAGGAGTAATTTCTACTGGTGGAGAAACAAACCATAAAACAACTCCAAAAAGGATAATGGCAATTTTTTTAATCATACTTATTCCGAAATCACAATAATTGAAATAATCACTAAAAATAGTCATATCCATTCAATTTTAATCCGAAAGTCATCCCCTGCATAACAAATAAAGAATTTTCTTAATTTCGCTGATGTATGAATTTTAAACACAGAATTACTTTTTTGCTTTTTAGCTTTTTTACTTTAATATTAACTTCAAATGAAGTAAATAGCCAGCAAGCAGATAGTTTATTTAAAAAGATTGAAAATTTTGGTGATTACTTATTATATCGTAACCATGATACCACTTACATCAGCAATTATGGCAATAAAGTGGCTGTAAAATTGGTGGCTGTAAACAAGTATAATTATTTCAGGATCAGGGACAGGATAAACAATACCCGGCTTCATTACCGGCCTGTACGGGATGTTAGCCTGGGAGTGGGTGTTTCGTATAAATGGTTTGCACTGGATATCACTTTTGCATTGGGTTTGCAAAATAACTCGGAATTTGAAAATACCCGCTCATTTGACTTCCAGGGTAGTATGTATAGCAGTAAACAATTTATTTCAGGAACGATACAATATTACCAGGCATATAAAATGGCTAATTATTCTGGAGTAAGTGAACCCATTAATGAATCATCTGAGCGAAGGGAAGATATCCGAACAATCAATTTTGGATTGCAATATATGTATGCCTTTAATTACACAAAGTTTTCGTTTAAAGCACCTTTTGTTTTTAACGAAGTTCAACGAAAAAGTGCAGGAAGCCCTATCCTGGGTGCCAGCTTTAACATGTTTGTAATGGATGCAGACTCCTCTATAGTTCCTCCTGAAGCTTACGCTAGTTTTGATCCTCTTTTACACATGAGAGATTTAAACCTTTTGAGTTTGTCGGTTAGCCTGGGTTATATGTATACTTTTGTATACAAAAGACATTTTTTCCTGACTTTAAGTATTATTCCTGGTCTTAATATTAATGGAGGTGATTTTTTTACAGATGCTCGAAATTATATGTCACCAGCATTTAATTTTAAGATAAATACAATGAATGCTATTGGATATAATAGTAAAAAGTATTTTGTAGGTTTTAATTTGTTGGCAGATAGTTTTTATTCTCGCCTTGGTAAAAAATTATCTGTCGAAATAGGACATGGGAAGTTTAGTTTTTTCGTGGGATATAGATTTGGAAGGAAATAATTCAATTTTTCATTATAATTACGGCAATAACTATGTAGCACATGTGAATACTTGCGCTATAATTGAGTTGGCCAAAGAATGGTAATAGTTATAAAATCAACCATGTAATTTTTTATACTTGATCCGATGAGGTGTAGTATCACCCAACCTTTTCTTCTTATTTTCCTCATATTCCGAATAACTACCTTCAAAGAAATAAACCTGTGAGTTTCCTTCAAAGGCAAGTATGTGGGTAGCAACGCGGTCGAGAAACCAGCGATCGTGTGAGATCACTACAGCACAACCTGCAAAACTTTCTAAACCCTCTTCCAAAGCACGGAGTGTATTTACATCAATATCATTGGTGGGTTCATCCAACAACAACACATTCGCACCAGATTTAAGAGTGAGTGCAAGGTGCAACCTGTTCCTTTCCCCTCCAGATAAAACACCACATTTTTTTTCCTGGTCAGCACCGGTAAAATTAAAGCGTGCAACATAAGCACGGGCATTGATCAATTTCCCTCCAACCATAATTTCATCGGTTCCTTCCGAAATTACCTGGTAAACCGTTTTGTCAGGATCGATGGAAGTATGTGCCTGGTCGGCATACCCAATAACAACTGTTTCACCAACTTCAAAGGTTCCGGCATTGGCTTGTTCCATACCCATGATCATCCTGAAAAGAGTAGTTTTTCCTGCTCCGTTTGGACCAATAACACCTACAATTCCGTTAGGTGGCAGGCTAAAATTGAGATCTTCGAAAAGCAATCGTTCACTAAATGCTTTCGATACCCCCTTGCTTTCAATTACTTTATTTCCCAGGCGTGGGCCATTAGGTATAAAAATCTCAAGTCTATCTTCTTTCTGCTTTACATCTTCATTCAATAACTTTTCATAGGCGCTAAGCCTTGCTTTCGATTTGGCATGACGCGCTTTCGGACTCATCCGTACCCATTCAAGTTCACGTTCGAGGGTCTTACGCCGTTTCGAAACACCTTTTTCTTCCATTTCGAGCCGTTTTTGTTTTTGCTCGAGCCAGCCTGTATAATTTCCTTTCCATGGAATTCCTTCACCCCTGTCAAGCTCCAGTATCCAGCCTGCTACATTATCCAGGAAATATCGGTCGTGGGTTATGCAGATAACGGTTCCTTTATATTTTTGCAAGTGCATCTCAAGCCAATCCACCGATTCAGCATCTAAGTGATTGGTGGGTTCATCAAGCAGCAGGATGTCGGGTTGACTGAGCAATAATCGACAAAGCGCAACACGGCGGAGTTCTCCTCCTGACAACACAGAAATCGAAGCATCACCTTCCGGACAACGCAAAGCATCCATCGCTCTTTCAAGTTTGTTATCAAGATTCCATGCATCCGCAGCATCTATCTCCTCCTGTAGGACAGCCTGACGATCCATTAATTTAGCCATCTTTTTTTCATCCTCATAATATTCGGGCAAACCGAACTTCTGGTTGACCTCTTCATATTCATTTAACATATCGACAATGGGCTGGACCCCTTCCTGAACTATCTCAATCACAGTTTTCGACTGATCGAGCATCGGCTCCTGTGACAAATGGCCAACTGAATATCCGGGTTTAAATGTAAGGTCACCTTGAAATTCCGTTTCAATGCCGGCAATGATCTTTAATAGCGTTGACTTCCCGGAACCATTTAACCCGATAATACCAATTTTGGCTCCCAGGAAAAATGAAAGGGAAATATCTTTGATTACCTGCCGGTGAGGGGGATAGGTCTTACTCACCTTGTACATCGAAAAAATGATCTGTTTATCGTCGGCCATGCTATAGATGATTAAATTAAAGAAAACAAAATTCGGTTTTTTTTGAATGGAAAGGAAAATGAGAATGATAAATTTATCATAGCTGGAATAATTTATTAAAAAAAGCCTGCAAATTTTTATTTACAGGCTTAGTATCATTTAAAATGTAAGATTAAATTATTATCCGGGCATGTTATACCAAATAAACACCAAAACACACTATATATTTTGTTTCTTTTTCACCTGGATTTCTTCATGAAATATTTCTGTAGCTACGGCTATGCAAAGATTTAATTCATCATTCAGATAAAAAATAATTCAAATTCTAAAAGCGCATTTTGATATTTAATTGGTGTTGTAATAAAACCGTTCTTTAACAATCTGGTCACCTTCCCAATATTGAACAGCTACTTCTTCCATCTTCATTCGATTCCCATCCTTAAAAGTCGTATCCATCCACGATTCTACCATTGATACGCCTGTTTCTTCATTAGAGGTAATACTGTAAATACCTCCTCCATGCATTTCCTTAATACTGTCAAGAAACTGTAATTCAAATTCACGGTTTTTATCTTTGCCTTCACGCACGTCGCCTGTGGCTTCGATCATCACCACATTTTCAGCATAATACTTTTCAAAAGCATCCATCATTTTGCCTTCGCCAAGCATTTTATACATTTCTGTCACTTTATCTAAATAGCTCATTATTATAATTCTTATTGTTTAGAAAAGTAAAACCCAGAAGATTGACTTTGGTTTAATTCAAAAAGAATATTAACAAGTCTTTAACAATTTTTTTAGGAATTCTTTTGTGTGACCTTTCGGGTCGAAGTTAGATTGTGCGTAAGAGACCCGAATGGTCGAAAAATGATATTGTGTCCCCGGATATTTAACCTTTTAGGTGTGCCTACCCTATATACCTTTCAGTTCGAACCTGAACTATATTGCTTACATCAACCTGAAGGTTTTGGGAGCTACTGACCTTCCAGGTCGATGTGAGCTAGCGAGGTGGGGACCTGGAAGGTTGAAGGGTAAGGGTCTTTAGTTTACGGTATCGTGGTATTTTTCAACCTTTCAGGTATACCAGCCCCCTGTCCATGGTTCAACCTGAAAGGTTTTGCCATGCTAAAGTTTAATTTTGGTTTGATTTGAAATCAAATCTTAACAAGTCTTTAATAATTTTTCCACCATTCCCACAACCTCATCGGAATTGAACTTATTAAAACACATCGGTGGTTTCATTTTGATCACACTATCATATGGACCATCCGTGCTAACAAGGATAAAGTTTTCACGGAGTTTATTTTTAAGGAATTGAGCCAATTCAGTATTTGGTTCCAATGTGTCAGGATCTTTGATAAATTCTACACCCAGAAATAATCCTGATCCTCGAATATCACCAATTACAGGATATTGATTTTGGAGATCACATAGAAGCTTGCTAAAATAATTACCGGTTTCAAGTGCATTTTGTTGCAATTGTTCTTCCTCAATCACATCAAGCACAGCCATTCCAATTTCACATGAAACGGGATTGCCTCCAAATGAGCTAAAGAATTCCATTCCATTATCAAATGAATTGGCAATTTCATCAGTGGTAACCACAGCACCAATGGGGTGACCATTTCCCATTGGTTTGCCCAACACAACAATATCAGGAATTACCTCCTGCGCTTCAAATCCCCAAAAATGGGTTCCGATCCTGCCAAATCCGGTTTGTACTTCATCTGAAATACAAACGCCTCCCTGTTTTTGTATCATTGGATACACTTCTTTCAAATAACCAGGAGCCAGTGGAACCTGCCCACCACAACCAACAATGGGTTCAGCTATAAAAGCAGCAATTTGTCCTTCCGCCGGTTTAAGTAAATCATTGAGCTGATCTGCATATCGCGCACCAGCATTCTTTTCTCTAAATTCTCCACGATAAGTATCCGGGATAGGTGCTTTTAAAATATAATCCTTCTGTCCGGCACCTCCCATGCTACTGAACTTATAATGGCTGATATCCACTCCCAGGCGGGTATGTCCATGGTAACCATGTTCCATCACAACAATATTCTGTTTACTGGTATAAGTCTGAGCCATTCGAATAGCAAGATCACTTGCGGCACTTCCGGAGTTGACAAAAAAGACTTTATTTAAAGGAGTTGGAAACTTAGCCAGGAGTTTTTCTGCATAAGCTGCAAGCTGGTCGTAAAGGTAGCGTGTATTGGTATTTAACAAAGCCATTTGTCTTTGACCCGCTTCCACAACTTTCGGATGCTGGTGGCCAACATGGGGAATATTATTGTAAGCATCTAAAAATGTATTACCGTCTGCATCAAACATATATTGAAAAGCAGCCCTTTTCATTTTTACCGGTTTATCATAACTCACCGATAAAACTTTGCTTACAAAATGATGTCTTTTTTCTAAGTCCTTTTGAATATCTGATTTTTCAGGGACACTGATTCCAGCAGCTTCTTTAAACTTTTTTTCAGCCATATCCGGACTTATTGCAATCCACTTGTTCAATAAATCCCAGGCTGGTTTTTGACTGATCAATAAATATTCATTTTCCGGATTATTCTGAATCCCCTCAGAGGATAGGATAACACTCATGCTTAATCTGGCTGCAATCAAATAATACAACAATTCAAGCTCCTTCTCTTCAAGTGGTAATATTTCATGGTATCCCGCAATAATATAAGCGGCCCATTTGAGCGGGTCATCTTTTCTGAACATTGAGTATGTGAGGGCCACAGCCAATTCCTGGATCAGCGGGGCATACACCATATCCCCAAAATCGATCATACCTGAAACTTTGCCATCCTGGACCAATACATTCCAGTCATTGGCATCATTATGAATGATACTTTTTCGAAGATGGGGTAGTTCAGGAAAAACAAACTCCTTGAATTGAATAAAAAAATAATACACCATCTTTCTTAAAGATGGATCAGAAATATGATTCAACTTACCCTGAAGGTTCAGAAAATATTGAAGGTCCCACTCAATTTGGCGTGCACGAATTACTATGGAAGCTGTTTTTTTTAACTCCAGATCCATTCTTGCAAGAGATTGCCCAAATGATTTTAACAAGTCAGGTGTATGATTGGTTTCTTTGAAAAATATTCCATCTAACCAGCTCAAAACACGAAAAATAACTGGCCCATTTATGTAGCTGTCCTCACAAAGAAATTCATTATTCCTGGCCCTTAATGATTTTTGATAAAACCCAGGCTGGCTTTCTGCTAATTGCCGCAAGATTGTACTCTCTGCAGCAATTAATTCCTTGTTAAAACGTGTGGCTGGAAGTTCTTTACAAATATATTTATTTCCAATAGTGTCAGTTACTTTATAATTCAGGTTTGCATAACCGACTAACTGATGGACTGTCGCTATATCCAGATTAAAATTTTCCTTCAGAATATTCTTTAGTTTCTTGTCATTATCCCGTAAATCCATATTACAAACCTATGTGAATTTTGAGTTTAATTTTCATTTTAATAAATATCAAAATCCAATTACCCAAATTTCAAATATGTTTTGTTTTTAGATTTTTTGATTTGAGTTTTGTCTTATATCAAATCTATTTTTCTTCTATGGGTGCAACTGGATACTCTTTCATCATTTTAGACACAACAAGTGGTATGGACTTATCCCTGTTTTTTGGATCTTCCTTGATTTCACCAGAACCAGTACTCTCCCATACTAATTGCTCCTTTGCTTTATCGTATACACTGACGATCAATGTTCCAACAGCATATTCATAGGTATTTACATAAGTTGAAGAATAACCAGCACCCCATCCATAACCAGGGCCATATCCATAATAACCTCCGTATCCACCGTAACCATATCCACCATAACCACCCATGCCAGTAGTTGTGGCAGTGGTCTGTTGTTTTTGTTCAACAACGATATACAATGCAATAACAAGGTCACCATCTTTACCTACAACACCCAAACCTCTTTTATAAAACTCATCCGCAAAAGCGCTTTCAATTCTTCTTTTATCCAGGTCGTTTAACATTCTATCACTTGAATCGGACCATCCATAATATTCAAAAGATTTATACTGAGTGAAATCAACTGATCCATCTACATCAGTGTGATATTTAACACTGGAACAGGAAGCAATACTCAAAAGTATGACTACAGCTCCAAACAACTTTAAAATAACTTTGTAACTCATTGTTTTAGTTTTTATTTGTGAATACTTATTATCTAAATGCAAAACTAACTAAAAACACAATATAATGCTTACTTTTCCTTCGTAAAAGACACTTCAAAAGTTTGCTTGGCAACAGCCTGAAAATATGTACCCCGTAGTGTTTCTGCATCTTCATCGCAGGTAAGCTGATATATAGATCCAGGATAGTTTTCATCCCTAAGTTCAACATAAATCTGGACTTTACCTTCCTGTTTCTTCCATGAAGCGTCACCCACATTTATTGGATTAGGATTAAAATACTTTGCAAGTAATTTCCCTTCAGCTTGTATTTCAATTATCTCAATTGTATAGGGTCCATCAGAACGAAGCCAGCTACCTTCCAGGTGTTTTGGAGTTTTATCTGTATTCATAAAAAACAGAAAATAAAAAATTGCAATGATGAAAATAAACAGGATAACAATTAAGCCTCGTTTCTTTTTGGATGTATTGTTGTTATTTCTTTTCCTTTTGGGAATAATTACAGGACTTACCATAATCGTAATTTATATAATTTGCAGGCTTTCAAAAAATGAATTCATTGAATACAAATATACAAATTCTCCCAAAAAATTAATTCAACCTTTTTCAGCAAGGGTGTACGACAAATTGCATTTTCTTGATAAAATCAACGTTTTCATGTTGATGTTAACTTAATTACGGAATCCTTTGAGAACC
>Ga0255385_10170_pt1 | contig 10053 bp, 14 predicted proteins | sample ANMaggSeSYBR01G3_FD_182103 | JGI IMG/M metagenome (GOLD analysis project Ga0255385, IMG submission 182103) | Sediment cell enrichment communities from methane seep in Santa Monica Basin, California, United Staets - ANME aggregate JGI... | ecosystem: Environmental > Aquatic > Marine > Cold seeps >...
CCCGGATGATCCATTGGATCCATTGTCTGATTGGTATTATTGCGCAGGCTTAGTATGGGCTTCCTATTATAACGCAGGTGTCGATCTTGATCCAATATTTCCAGAGGATCTTGATGGTGATACACAACCAGATATAATAGAGGATTATGGATTTTTACGTTTTGTATCCCCACAGAATATATATGATAGCAGTAATACAACTGTAACCTAAATTATAAATTTTTAAGCATGCAATCTGTATTTGAGAAAAAAACTATTAACATATTTATTATAAATATGGGAAAGAGTAAGGTCATATAGTGCCGGATGTAGGCCGTAGGTCTCCTTAGAACATGTTAAATTTTAATATTTTTATAAATTTATAAGACAGAAGAAACATAATTATGATTTAATGTTAAATTTCTTATGAATGGGGGAAAGAAGAGAAGCAGAAAACAAGAAAATAAGAATTCATCCAAGCATATTATCATAAAGAAAAGATTTATCAACAAAAAGAACGTTAACTTACAGATAACAACAAAGCATTTTGGGAACGTCGGTATATGGTAAAATTGAAAGTGTTAGACAAATTAAAGCCTAAGAAAAAGGAACCAGAGTACGCTGGTGAAGAACCAACACCGCCTAAATCCGAAGAGGCTACACAATCGGAAACTGTACAAGATCCTAAAGAACCAACACTAGCAGAGTATCATGAGACGCTCCATTCAGTGGATGTCGCTTCTGAAAATAAGGATTCCTCGTATCAGCGAGAAGGTGTTGTATCATCTGAACAGAGACTCTGGAGGGATGTAAGGGCTATCGAAGAAAATGTGGATAATATTTCTAAACATGAACCAAAGACGTCTGAGGCAAGACTAGACAAAACTGTTGATAAAATACTAGCAAAAACAAAGAAAAAGTTAGCAAAAACTGAGAAAAAACCCAGAAAACCCTCAAACGTAATTTATGTGGTAAGCAAACCACAACCGGGTCAAGTTCGTGGTGATTGGGCTGTACGAAGCCACGGGAAAATTTACAGCTATCATAGATTGAAGGAAAGTGCCATAAAGCAAGCAAGAAATGTTGCGAGAGAAAGAAAGGCAACTGTGTTGATTCAAAATACAGATGGGACATTTAGCGAAGGTTTCAAGCCAAGACCAAAGAAATGATGTGGTAGATATCTTAAACGACCATATAACTTCAAATTTTTATATATGGAGAATGCATTTGATTTTGCTAGCTAAACTATGATTGTGTTTGTTTTTGAAAAATATGAAAGGGTGAAGTCAGGATGATAACGGTTTTGAGGATAGGTCATAGAATCAGTCGCGATAAACGTATAACAACTCACGTAGCACTAGTGGCACGTGCCTTTGGTGCGGATAAGATCATTATAGATACAAAGGATAACAAGATTGAAGACAATGTCCGCTCTATTTGCGCACGTTTTGGGGGAGATTTTAAAATAGAATCAGGAGCGGATAAGAAAAAAATAATTAAAGAATGGGGTGGCGTGATAGTTCATCTTACCATGTATGGTGAAAAGTTGAACAAATCAATCGATAAAATCGATAAGAATAAGGATTTGCTTATTATTATAGGGGCAGAAAAGGTACCTCCACAAATCTATGAAATGGCTGATTTTAATATTTCAGTAGGCAATCAGCCACATTCAGAGGTTGCCGCATTAGCAGTTTTTCTAGATAGATACAATATGGGTAGCTGGAATGAGAAACAATTTAACGGAAAAATAGAAATCCTTCCCAGCAATAAAGGAAAAAAGGTTGTATCAAAGGATAAGTAGGGTTGTTATTATGAGCAGTGCTGTACCTTCCCCCGAAGAATGTCTTGATCTGCTTAAAAAAAGTGGGTGTTCTGACAAAGTCATTAGACATTGCAAAGCAGTTAGAGATGTAGCAGTAAGATTGGCAAAAAAGGCACATGCTGATGTTGAACTTGTTGAAGCAGGGGCACTGCTTCACGACATTGGGCGATCAAAAACACATGGGATTCTTCATGCCTTGGAGGGAGTCAAAATTGCTAGACAGTTGAAATTACCCGAGAGCATAGTGAGTATTATTGAGAGGCATATTGGGGCGGGACTATCGGTGGAGGTGGCAAAGAAATTAAATCTGCCGCCAAGAGACTATATGCCCAAGACACTCGAAGAGAAGATTGTTTGTCATGCTGACAGTTTGATTGATAACTGTGAAAAACAAAATATTGAAAATGAAGTAAAAAGAGCATTAAGGGAAGGCCATAAGGAATATGCAGAGCGTCTTGTTAATTTACATAAGGAGTTGAGTGAAATCTGTGGCATGGATGTTAATCTCATATAGTCCAAACCAAACACCAGAAAAGATAAATACAGCATCTAGGATTTAACCCCCCAAAAGAAAAAGATATGGAGGAAAAAAATTATGGCTGTAACAATTGATTCTGGCAAATGTACCGGTTGTGGCGCATGTGCAGAAGTCTGCCCAGTAGATGCTATCACAGTGGGCGATAAGGCTACTGTTGATGATGACACCTGTATTGATTGTGGAACTTGTGTCGATGAATGCCCGACTGATGCAATAGAGCTGTAATGTGTCTTGTTTAAAAACAAGACTCTTTTTATCTCTTGTTTCTTTTTGCAGGGGTAGCCAAGCCTGGTCAACGGCGCAAGGTTGAGGGCCTTGTCCTGTAGAGGTCCGCGAGTTCAAATCTCGTCCCCTGCACTATTTTATATAAAATTATTTATAAAAATAATTCTCTCCAGTTGAATAATAAAAAAATTAATACGTATTTGTCTGATAAATGTGAGGATGATTGAATTTATCACTTTTCCCCCGATTTCGGTATTCCTATCCATCTTGGTGTTCTTTTCATATAATCCCTGTAATCTTTTCCATACCTTTTAAGACAATTTTGTTCTTCAGCGGGTGCATATATCATGTGAAAACTTTGCATTATTATCGTAAGTAGTAGAAACACCCATGAAACACTGGCTATGGTTATACTTATAAATATCAAAGTTTCTGCTACATATAGGGGATGCCTTGAGTAACGGTATGGGCCTTTGGTGAAAGGTTTATCAGTTGAAGTAGTCCGAGAAATATAAGTAGCGGATAGAGAAATAACAAGTACTATTAGGAAGATTACTAAACCTATGAAAAACCATACTTTTCCTAATTGCAATGGCAGAAAGATGGAATAGATAACTCCCGCAACCATAATAACAGTAGAAATGACATTAAGTAACTTTTCATGCTTAATAGGAACAGAACCCATCCATTTTTTTGATGTTGCTTTACCTTTACTACATAAAATCGATATGTATGGAGGGAGCAAAAACCCAATCATAAAAATCCATGCATTCCAAAATCCTATTTCAAAAGCCGGTATAAGCAACATTTTCTAAACCTCATTTTCCAGTTTGATGTTTTCTATTTCTACGTCGTAGATGTCGTATAATGCCAATTACAAAATTTGCTCTTGGCACTTTTTGCATATACTGTTTGTAATCATCACTAAATTTCTCAATTAGCCGTTTATCTGCCCTTAATAAATCAATGTATGTTAGCGGTATTATAGGAATGCCCAGTAGGAAAACAATCCAATGCTGGAAAAGTAGCATACCAGCAATCGCAAATAGTATAAATGTTACATACTGTGGATGACGAACGATAGAATATATACCAGTATTAACAAGCTTGGTTGTCTGAATATAACTTTTTCCCTTTTTTACTCCACCTTTTTTACGAAATTCAATGACTGGTAGCATACCAAAAATCCAACCTGAAAAAATATAAAGTCCAACACCGGTATATGCTAAAATTGTAATTTGAGAAACATCAGATATTAAATAAATACCAACGATGATTTGTGAGATAAAGAGCAGACTTGAGAAAGTTGATGGGATAACATCTATCCAAGAGTAACTTTTCTTTGTCATTTTATTTCTCCCTCAACCTACAGTTACATAACAATTCTTTATTAATAAAATTAGTAGTTTTACATGTTGTGAGGTATAATGGTAGAAACCTCAAAATATCTTAGGTCTTCATTGCTCTGGTAATTCAATCATCGCTCCATCGATATAATTTTTTCTTATTTTTTAATTTATTTAATCCACAGTTGAAACATATTCCATTGTGACAGCATATTATTTCCCCACAATTAGGGCATTTCCATTTTTTGCCTTCACTTTCTAGAAAATCTTTAATGCCATGTTTTTTTATAAATTCCAGGTTTTCAATCATACTCATTTTGAAATTAGTTTTATATCGTTTATCAATGTGTTTAAGATTCCTGCAAGGAAATTCCTGGCATTCATAACAATATTTTACTTTGTTATTTAATAGCAATTCGCAACTTTTTTTAAGAAAAGCACATTGCTTATTTCTTGGTCTACAACCAGTACAATAAGGCATTTTGAGTCCTTTATCTTTAACATTATACAATAAAGCCAGATATCCGCTACATATACTGCAGTTCATTCCACATGGTGCAATTAATTCATCTTTCATCTTTTCCAACCTTTTTAAATAAATATCATGGGCTAACTCATCAAATATAAATTGTATATTTATAAACGAGATTGATTTGCTTAGAACATATGTTGTATATTTATGAGTTTTAACTGGATTTCATCAAATATTTCAAGATGAAAAAATGATTTTTTACCAGTAAAAACGCATTCAAATCTCGTTTGTCTGATGGACGTGAGGGTGATTAATGAAAATAGGTATTTTACTATCTAACTGATTCACACCATGCAGATTATAGAAATTTGTAGAAGATCAAGGAATCTTGTTGGTGCTTGGGTGGTACATGGAACGAATCGATTCTTTAGTATTGTACTTATTCCTTTGATGATGTAGTAGAGATATACTCCGATTTATCTCTTAAAAATTCACCTTGCGTACATATCAGATAACTGTTGTATTTATGACAGCATTAACCGTTATAATTTGATAGATATCCTAAAATTCCAATATGCTCAAGCATCACGTAACAACGTTGTTCTCTTTGTACCTAACCCCGGGATACGAATTCTATGTTCAATCCGATCAATTATCTCAGTAAAAAGAACAGTCAAACTTAGGTAAATAATTGCAATCATAGTAAAGATTTCAAGATATCGGAATGTATCTGCTGCAATAAATTTTCCTTCTGCAGTTAACTCGACAACCTGAATGATGTAAGCAATAGATGTATATTTTAACAAATAAATAAGTTCATTTGACCATGCAGGAATTGATGTTCTCAAGGCTTGTGGTAAAATCACATGAGCAACAGCCTGTGTTTTTGTCATACCTAATGATCTAGCGGCAATCATCTGACCTGATTTAATGCTTTGAATCGATCCTCTGAGATACTCTGCCTGATATGCACCACTATTTAATGAAAGTCCAATGACTGCTGCTATAATGGGTGTGAGGCGAATACCAACACTTGGAAGCCCAAAATACAAAATAAATAACTGAACTAAAAGCGGCGTCCCTCGAATAATTTCAATGTAGCCGATACAAAGCCATGAAATAATCTTTGGAGTATAAATTCTTCCGAGGGCTAGACTTATTCCAAGTAGAAAACCTAAGATTAAAGAAAGAAACGTAAGAAAAAGTGTGATACTTAGCCCATCCAAGAGTTTTGGTAATGATTGTGCAAAGAAACTAATAAAATCAGACATAAACTCTCACCATATCACTCCTCTCCATACAGTGAAGCGATTTTACCGAGAAACTCACCTGTTCGTTTGTGTTTTGGATTTGTAAACATCTGTTTTGGAGAACCACTTTCAATGATGTGTCCTCCTTCCATAAATATAATTTCATCGGCAACATTACGAGCAAATCCCATTTCATGGGTTACAACTAACATGGTTACCTCGCCAGCAAGACTCTGCATAACTTCGAGAACCTCCCCTATCAATTCGGGATCAAGCGCACTTGTTGGTTCATCAAATAGAATTATTATTGGATCCATTGCCAGAGTTCTAGCGATGCCAACCCGTTGTTGTTGCCCACCTGATAGTTCTGCAGGATATCGTTCTGCAAATTTCTCCAAACCTACGCGTTTTAATTCATGCATCGCTCGTTTTTCAGCTTCTTCTTTCTCCATTTTAAGAACTTTTTCAAGTCCAATACTTACATTTCGTAATGCGTTAAAATGAGTAAAAAGATTAAAATCCTGAAACACAAAACCAATTTTTTGTCGAATTTTATTGATATCGACCGAGGGATCGGTTATTTCAACGCCTTCAAGAAACACCTGTCCCTTCTCCGGTGGGTGAAGCTGGTTGATACAGCGAAGTAGAGTACTTTTACCTGTTCCACTCGGTCCGATGACCACTTTAGTTTCTCCTTTATCCATTGTAAAGGAAACACCTTTGAGAACTTCGCTTGCACCATAGCGTTTATGCAGATTTTTCACTTCAAGCATATGCATGTTTTACACAACCTTTATTTATCGATCAACAGTGAGATCAAATCCTTTCATTCGATATTTCTTTTCAAGAATGTTAAGACCTTTATTGATACTAATTACAAGGACAAAATAAATAAGTGCAATTAGTAGCAGTATTGGAAGAATCATTTCAGGGTGAAGAACATAAATATAACGACCCTGCCTCATTAATTCGATAACACCAATACTAAACGCAATTGATGTATCCTTTAGAACAATGGTAAACTCATTAGACCAACCTGGAATTGAAAGACGGAGAACTTGAGGGAGAAGAATATGTCGAATAGACTGAACCTTTGACATCCCTAGGGATCGAGCAGCAATAGACTGTCCTTCAGGAATCGAGTTAAGGGCTGCCCGGAAAATTTGAGCTTGATACGCTGCACTACGAAGTCCAAGTCCAATCACTACTGCAACAAGTGGTTCAAAGTTAATCCCAATCTGAGAAAGTCCAAAATAAATTAAAAAAAAGATAACGAGAAGTGGTATTCCCCGGAAGATTTTTTCATACAAATAAATGGCAGTTGAAACGATCTTAGTACCAAATGTTCGTCCAACCGCCATAAGAATGCCCATGATTGATCCGATAAGCAAACCTGCTGCGGTAAGAATGAAGGTGTTCTCTAACCCCCTCAGTAACTGTGGAAGTGCGTTAATAAGAACCTCAAATTCCAAGGATACCACAAGTTTGCTTCTTATTCAAAGTATTTCAAGATTAACGTATCCCAGTCATCACTGTCCATCAAGGTAGCAAGACCACTATTAATTTTCTCAAGTAATTCAGTATTTCCTTCTTTTACACCTAATCCATATGATTCTTCAGTGATGATAGTCATAACTATCTCAACATTTTGGTTTTTAACATAGGATTCCGCAACCGGTTTATCTAATACAATTGCATCGATGTTTCCGTTAACCAAATCAAGCACTGCCAGGGTGTAAGTCTCATATCGTTTGAAATCATCCTCATTCATATTACCATTGTCAACCAGATTTTCTTCAATCCATGCTGCCCCTGTGGTTCCTGTTTGAGCACCTACCGTATAATTTTGTAAATCTTGGCTTGTGTTAAGGTTAAGATTGCCCCCCACTTTTGTAAGCACAGATTGATCTGCTTCATAGTATGGATTTGAGAAATCAATTTGTTCTTCTCGTTCTTCAGTAATGGTCATAGCAGCAGCAATAACATCGATTTTTCCGTTTTCAAGTGATAGAATAAGGGAATCAAATGCAATATCTTTGACTTCAACGGTGTACCCAGCATCTTCCAAAATCTTTGTGACCATTTCAATATCAAAACCAACGAATGTTCCGTCTTCACTGATGTATTCAAAGGGTGGAAAATCAGCTGATGTTCCAACGATGATTTTGTTTTCCTCTTCGACACATCCTCCAAGAGACAGACCGACAATCAGTATCAATGCTATCGAAAAGATGGCCATACTTTTTGACTTTTTATTCATATTTCCTCACCTAACAAGCGAAAAGAAGATAACACTATATAAACTATATGGCTTTACTTAAGAAAAACCATTAACATTCACCATGAATCTTTCATCAATAATAATTGTGGATTGGGCTATGTTAACAAATGAACATTATGAAAAATATTATCGTCCTTAGGTCAATAATATCTTTGGTATTTTCGTGATTCGAAGCACCTAATAAAAATATCATGTCAACAGATGTAAAACACTTAAATGCGATGTCATTTACGCGCTCGGATTCCGATGCGGACGTAAATAACAATTAATTTTTTTTGTTAAATATGTAAAAGAGAGCTCCGATTAATGCTATATGATATGCAAATCCTATCCCTAAATGAACAATGTCAAGTGTCCCATTTTGAAGTACAGAGTCAAGTGACATAATTGACCAAAAGTTTGGAATTGGGCTAAATATGTATTTAAGATTACCAAGGTTGAGAAAAAAGGCAAATATTGGAAGCATAAACACTGTTCCACCTATTTTGAAAATAGCGAAAGCTTGTACTTTATTTTGTGCAAATGAACTTACCAGTAACGCAGAAAATGGTGTAAAAAGCGCAAACAATAGAGCAACTGGAATATACGCTAGGTATGAAAATTGTGTGCCATCTACAAGCCCTGAGAGTGGAGGGAATATTAGTAACACAATAAAGGCAAAAAGTGACATAAAAAACATACGATATATTATATAGCTATTTCTTGATATAGGCATAACTCGTAGAACTGTTAGTAAATGCTCGTCTCTTTCGTCTAGTATTAAAAATGCAGCAAGGAAACTGAAAATCATTGGAATCGCTATAGTAAAAAACATGAAAAGCACTGAAAATTCTCCTGCTAGGCGAAACATATTTTCAATTCTTGGTGCGATCAAATGCACAATTATCCTTGAAATTACAATTAACATAACAGGATAAGCAAAGAATAAAAAAACAAACATACGATCTCGTATAATGTTTCTTAAATCGTTAACTGCAAGTTTGAGAATATATACCATATTTCTTATCCTCCTTTCAATACTATATGCTTATAAAATGCCTTTTTTGCAAGGAAATACAATAACCCGATCCAAATTACTTGATAACCAATCCCATATGCAATTTCCCATAATTCCAGACTAGCCGCATTAAAAACACCGGTAAAGAGAGTAAATGATGCTTGTGTAGGCCATAAGTAGAATATTACATTTTCATATAGCCCAGATAACTGTAGCATTGGAGGAAAAAGTAGTCCTAGGAATGCAACTAACATCGCAAGTAAGTATTCATTAATGCTGTTTACACGAGAGACTAGGATAAATCCTAGAAGAATTAGCATAACTGATGTAAGGATTATACTTATAGCTAGATATGTTATGTTAAAATCAATGCCGCTAAAAATATTCAACAGGGTTATGAATATTGCTGCTGATATAATTGATAGGATTGTAAGTGATGCTATCTTTGATAAAAGATAATCATCTACTTGCATGGGGGTTATTACTAGTGCTTGAAGTACGTTTTCTGACTTCTCAAACAACACTAATGCACCAATAAACATAATACCAATTATTGCTGGGTCAAAAAATAGAAGCATTGTATGAAAAATTGGTTTGTTCATGTCAGGTACAGCTTGAGTTGTTAGAAAATATAAAACTATACTTAGAATAGAAATGTGGATAATTTTGTATCTATATAACAAGACAAATTCCCATTTGAGCATATTTTTCAGATTACTCATTTCAACTGCCTACCTGTGGCTTTAATAAATATATCATCAAGGGTAGCTTCTGCCGTATGAATTGTCTGAACATTTCCTGTTCTTAAAAGACTTAAAAAGTTTTTATTATCAGCAAGATCTTTTAAATCAAAATCTTCTCGTTCCAATTCGCCATCTTTAAGGTATTCCAGTTTTACAATTTTTTTGCCATGTCTTATTTTTAATTCTCTTGGACTTTCAATTAATGTTAATTTCCCTTCGACAATAAATCCTACTCTATCACATAGTTCATCTGCATCATTCATGTTATGCGTAGTTAGAAAAATTGCTTTTCCTTCCTTTCTTTTCTGAAGTATTATGTTTTTTATTAATCGCGAGCTAACCGGATCAAGACCAGTTGTTGGCTCATCAAGGAAAAGAACTTCAGGGTCATTAATTA
>Ga0255385_10171_pt1 | contig 10053 bp, 9 predicted proteins | sample ANMaggSeSYBR01G3_FD_182103 | JGI IMG/M metagenome (GOLD analysis project Ga0255385, IMG submission 182103) | Sediment cell enrichment communities from methane seep in Santa Monica Basin, California, United Staets - ANME aggregate JGI... | ecosystem: Environmental > Aquatic > Marine > Cold seeps >...
GATCATAAAGGACAACTTCTTGAAGTAATCTATCTTTGATTATCCTTCCAGATTCATCCCTCACTGGATTACCGGCTGTCCCCGTTGCCCCAGTAATTACCCATTGTGTCGGGGCATCTTCTGAATTAGATATTACAGAAAAATCAACTGTATCGCCAAATTCTTCAACGCCGTCCAACTCATGATTTATGCCCTCAAATTTAATCAATGCATATTTGTAATCTGAAGGAATAGTAAATGTTCCCACTGACGGAGATCCCGTAATTAATGCTAATGCAGCTTGTGGAAGTTTATCCATGGAAATTGATTTTAATTTCACAGGCCCAAAATTGAATATTTTTTCATCCAATACTTCTGGAGGCCATGCATCAATTGGATTTGTTATTGATATGTAATCAATAGTTCCAAATTTCTCCCTTAAAATTGCTATGGTGGCATTTATTACATCATCAACTGAGTTCAAACGAATTACTTTTCCATACCCTGTTAGGTATTGGCCACATATAATCGTATGAGTAACACCAATTTTTTGCAGAACGTTCACAACGTCGGGATCTATCTCGTTTGTAACGATAACCGGAATACTAAGATAAGATGCAATAGGAGTAGCAAGTACGCCTAGTTCATAACCACTCTGATTCATACTCATGATAAGTACTGCATCAGTTTTTTCCCAAAATAATTCTGCACACTCAAGGGATGCATTTTTTGGATCAACATCATCTTGAATGATGTATTCATTCATAGAAAAACTTGAAAGTTGAGAATTTTGAAGGCGTTCAACAGCATAAGATGGTTCTGTGAGATTCATAACATACAACGGGATTACAGATTGTTCTCCCAAGCTGTCGTAGTTAACAGCAATAGGAGTTGCAATAAGTGGATAGAAGGGCGATGTATCCGATGCTATAATTGAATCAGGCATATCGGTTAAAGTTCCTGAAATTTCAAACATTTCATCAATTTTTGCTGCTTGAGCTCCTGACGGTTCTTGCTGAAATGTGAAAATACCAATCGATGAAACTATTAATATTATGACTCCTACTATAACGATTAACTTATCATTTTTTTTCATAGCGTGATTTCCCCCAAGAGGTATGTGTTATCAGTATATTCTTGTATATTTGAATCTTTCTATATAATGTTTTTCATTAATAGGAACGTAAAAGTGACATTATCGTATCGCCATATGATACCTTTGAACTCTGATTGAGAAGGGCACAGACTATCTGTGCTCGGCCATTCTTTTATCCTTGTGTCTCTCATAGCAATCGGCACATAGCTCACCGTCCGCATCATTCCACTTACCGCAAATTATGCATCTTGTGATCTTTCCTGCATCTTTTAGATCATGACATTTTTCACATAAGGGATAAAATTTTGTCGACTTACCACATACTGGACAGTGCATATTTCCTCACTCAAACTATAATTTTGTAACAAATGTTCCTTAATAAAAATATTTCTTCGCCATTAATTATTTTAATTATATCGGGGCACTAAATTTCCTTTTAAAATTGCACAAATTAAGCATTATCTGATTGGATCTCATCTTGTCGATGTTGAACTATGGTTCGAGATATTCTTTCCCCAATTCAATATCACCAACTATGTTCTGCAGTTTTTTCACGGCTTCAGCTTTTTTTATGATTTCTTCCATATGATTTTGCTGATATTCTTTTATAGCACGCCTAATGAATTCAGACCGAGTAGAAAACTCCCCACTTCTCAAAAACATATCCATGACCTGAATGTCCTGCATCGAAAGCCTAAGAGTTAGTCTGGTATCTGCCATAATAATCACTCAATTGATGTAATAATTGACTATACATATAAATAGATTATGTTCTCCAATTCAGCATATATCGGAATTTACAATGAAGAAAGTACCAAAGATAGTTGCATGACTAAATTATTTTGGGATGAAGTGTATACAACCGTTACCATGTATCTTTGACAACTCTCATCAAAAAATAATTATACATATTGCAAAAGAGTATTATCCTCAGTCACTACCAAAAAGAATGGAGCGAAGTTCCATCTAAAAGAATATTTTGATAAATATCATCATCCCCATTACAAGAACAACAATACCAATAAGTTTACCAAGCTTATTTTCGCCAATGCGGCTAGCAACAAGAGAACCTGTAACGCCTCCTACAGCCGCCGCACAGACCGCCATGAGTGCAACATTCACAACCACTTCACCATTAAGAAAATGTCCGGTTGCCCCCGAACCTGCAATAAAAGACATCATCAAAAGCGAGGTACCGATTGCTGTACGAAGATTATACCCCAAAACAAAAATAAGGATTATCGCAACGATACTGCTACTCCCCATACCTGCAAAACCACTAGCAAAACCAACAAGGAGTCCAAGGATAATAAAAGTATATATTTTTTTATCTCTAAAAAAATTAAAATTAATCTTTCCCTCAATAAAGTCAATGTTTTTTTGAATGCCATTTATAATAAAATTTACACCAATTAGCATTAAAAATAGACCAATCAGGAGACTAAGTCCAAGTTCAGAAGTGCCTGATGTAAACATACTACCTACAAATGCACCTATAACTCCCATAAAAGCTAGTACAATCACTGGTTTAAAATCAACGTTACCCTTCCTGAGAAACATCAGTCCAGCAACACCACCAATGACACAATCCACTAAAAGACTAGTGCCAATTGCCTGATGAACAGAATAACCCACAAAAATTGTCAAACATGGAATCATAATTGCCCCTGCAGTACCAGAAGCTATACCAACAAACAAACCGCTTCCAAAACCAGAGATCATTATGAGGATATTAATCAAATACTCGTCAATCACAAGAAGAACAACAGGTTTTTTGGATATATAGATTCCCTTTTAATAACAGTAAATTGCAATTAAGGATTCCGAAAAATACTGCCCCTAAACTACTCCTGATCTTCCACTTTAGCCATACTTTTTATTACCTTATTTGCAAGAAAATCACGTATTTCTTCTGGTTTTGTAGTATCAATACCAAAATATTCAGGGAAGCGTTTAGTGGTTGTAAGCATCTCAGTAGATCCATGTCTCTTGCTGTAAATTAGTTTCATAGAGGCAAGTTCATCCACGTGATCATATATCTTGGGGCCTGCCATACGTCGCAGATTAGATTGTTTAACAGGTTGATGAAATGCAATAAGTGCCAGTGTCTTGAGTATATTACTATGAATATCAGGTTTAGCAATCATTACAGATTGATCAATGTATTTTTTTTTCACCTGCATGGCATACTTATTTCCTGCCTTTATTACCTCCATGGAGGTATCGTTTTTACGTTCAACATTGTAGTCTTCAATAAGAGTTTCTAGGGCATCTTTAATCTTCTTTGGTGGAAGATCCGTTGCTTCTTTAATTTCATTTATGCTAACTGGCTTACTTGCAGAGAACAACACGGACTCGATTAGACGCTTCTCTTTTATTCCCATAACAAATCATCCCTCTTTTTAGCTATATCCCATGTTTTTAATATATATTTTTCCATAGGGAAACTGTTTCTGATACACCCTTATCTTATTATCATATGCAAGAAACAACACCGACATAAATGTCTTTATGACATCCTCACGTCCACTAGTTTCACAAAGTTCAAACAGTGACATAGTTCTTCCGTGAAAGCTTTTGATTTTTTCCCACACAAATTCAACATCGTCCTCAACATGATCCTCATGTGCCGTTCCCACCATACGTTTTCTTGCTTTTTCCGAAAGTCTTAGTCTTTCCGCTCGCCGTTGCCGTTCAATTAATTGATATTCCTCAGAGTCCACTCTTGCTTGATCAAATGCATCTAAAAGCTCAATTAAGGTGACCTTTCTCTTGGCATTTCTTCGGATAGGTTCATCAAGTGGCGGCTCTGGCATATTCATAACAAGATTTGTATATGAGTAGCCATCATCATTCTCAATCCACGTTCCTGTAGGTATATCACCCCACCCAAAGGATTCTTCGCTTTCCTCATCCACTGCCTCCATGCTTACAACAAGATCATTACTCTGTAACTTCAGTACTTTCCATGCCATATAGATCATACGACCTGCTGTCATCAGATCAATTTTTTCTTCTTTTGCTCTCTTCAAGTACATGGTAGAAAAATTTACTAAATCAATGTCCCATGGGTTAAGTTGCTGTCTCATTACCAGTTCAAATGCAATCGAGATAGATCTATCAAACGGGTTTTCAATAGAAATATGATCCCCTTCATTTGCCTTCTGAAACATGTCAACATAATAGTTAATCCTCTTTGCATCATCATCCTCATCAATAAGTGATTTATGGAACAGTAGGTGATTTATCACATCATCATCGATTTTAAGTTGCACCATATCTTTGACCTCCGCGGATATCTATTTCACCCTTGGGTCCTACAGACGCTGGATCTATGTTGCCTATTAGCTCAGAAACCCCCGTATCTCTCATTGTAACACCATATACATAATTAGCCTCCTTCAATGCCACTTTACGCAGTGAAACCATGATAAACTGAGAATCCTGGGCATTTCGCTTCACCATACGCGATACGGTTTCTGCATTCACACCATCCAGGAACATATCAACCTCATCCAACACATAAAATGGACTGGGATCATAGTTTTGAATTGCAAAAATAAACGCTAGCGACGCAATACTTTTCTCCCCACCAGATAGTGCAGAAAGCAAAAGTACCTTCTTTCCACGTGGTCTGGCCTTCATTGTTAATCCACCTTCAAAGACATTCTCTGGATCTTCAAGTTGAAGTTCTCCCTCACCACCCTCTGAAAGTTGTGAATACATATTTTTAAAATTCCTATCAATCTCATCAAAAACCTCGTAGAATTTTACCTTCTTCTTGGCAGTTATCTCACTTACAAGTTTTACAAGATTTTTTCTCTGATCCTTAAGATGTTTTACATCTTCATCAAGCTTATTTTTACGTTCTGACTGATGTTCATACTCTTCAAGAGCACGCATATTTACTGGTTCTAACTCCCTCATGGACTCCTCGATTACCTTCATTGAATCCTTGAGAGATTCAACATTAGGGATTTGATCATCAGTGAGTTCAACATCATACAAACGAAGTTCTTCTCTTAGTTCTCGTATAGTACTCTCAAGTGTTGGCAATCTGTATTTTGCACGTGAAATCAAATCATAATATGATTCAACACGAGTATTTACCTTATCAAGCTCATTTTCGATCGAAACAGCATTCCTATAAATTTCATCACGTCTGGCAGTTAAATCTTTCATCTTACCAGTCATCTGTTCTTCAACCGCCATCAATGCCTTCAACTCATCATGATATCTAGCACGGGATTCCTTTAGCTCCTTGATCGATTCCTTGTAATTTTCAATTTCTTTGGTTTTTGCCTCAATCCTAGTGTAAATCTCTTCTTTACGCTCCGTTAGAAGTTCTATCTTATTTCCAAGTGAATCCACCTCAGAGGAAAGAGTCAATACAGATTCATGAAGTACTGAGACCCCTTTTTCAAGAGACCTTGCCTTTTGAGCCTGCTCCTTTTTAGTTCCCTTCAAAAGAAGTTTACCCTTTTCCTCCTTTATTGAATCCAATTCTTCTAACCGTTGCTTGTATTCCTCAATTCTAGAAACCAATTCATTCTTCTTTACATCCAGCTCTTCTTTTTCCTTAATCTTTGCTTCTATGTCCTTACTCAACACACCAAGTTTCCCAGTGAACTCTTTTCTTCGGACATCTAAGTCCTTAACCTGCATTTCCTTGTCAGTTTCTGTTCTAAGATATCCAAGATTGCTTTCTAATTCAACTATCTCCTTTTTCAAATTAGCTAGTTCTCCTGAAAGAATATCTTGACTGGATATGGCTTCCTGTAACTGCTGCGCTGTGCTCTCCAGTTTGCCACGATCAACATTACTAAATGAGAGACTGGTTTTTGGTCTACTTCCACCCCTCATTGCACCACCAGCCTCAATCAAACTACCTTTTAAATCAACAAGTCGGACACCGCCCATGAGACGGCGTGCATCATCTAGGCCATCAACCACGATTGTATCGCCAAATACATACCAGAAGGCAGCCCGATATTCATCCCTAAACTTGATCAAATCAATGGCAAATCCATGTGCCTTTGGATCATTAATGACCATAAGTGCCTTACCACGTGGCTTACCTGAACCCATTTTACTCAATGGAAGAAATGTGGCGCGCCCCAGATTTTCATTCTGTAGAAAACGGATTGCCCTTGCGGCAACCTCATCATTATCGACAATTATAGACTGCATACGAGTGCCAGCAGCTATCTCCATTGCAACCTGGTATTTTTCATCCACCTGCGCAAGTTCAGCAATAGTTCCACAAATGCCCTCTATCTTCCCATCATCCCGCGCCTTTAAAACCTCATTCACCGCCCGATGATATCTACTATGAACAGATTGCAAGGCATCATATTCGGCCTGCAATTTAGACTGATCACGTTGAAGTCTGCGGACAATATTCTCCAAATCAGATAACTGCTCAGTAAGTTCTGCCTCGCGTTTCCGCGTCTCAAAAAGATTTTTTTCAACATCCTTTGTTTTTTTATGTGTTTCCTGATGATCTTTCTTGAATTCATCGACCTGCCAATCAATGTCCTTGAGCTCAAATTCATATGTGGATTTTGTCTCCTGCATCTCCGCAATCTGAAGTTCAAGAGCATCCATTTTGTCAGTAAATCGGTTACGTTTAAGTTTAAGTTCGTGAATCTCAGTGTTTTTCTCGTTATACTCCTCACGCATCTCCGCAAGTTCACGAGTCAAATCCATAGATTTGTCATCATGCTGAGCAATGGTTTCTTTTAAGTTGGAAAGCTCTGTTTCTTTCTCATCTAATTCAGCTTGTTTTTCATCAATCTGCTTATTCAAATCATCTCTTTGGGATGTATATTCATCGATTTCTTTTTCTATGGTTTCCAAACCTGCTATCTGTTCCTTGCCCTCGTTTTGAATTTCTAAAATCTCATCATTTGAATAATTGATTCTCTCTTCAACCTTAATCTCTTCACTTCGTAATGAATCTACTTTGCCCCTGATTTCTTTTACCTCGTCACCACCGACGTCCCCGATCTTCTTCTCTATTTCCTCAAGTTCTTTTTGTGATTCGGCATAATCATTTTTTAACTCTTTACTTTTCCCATCTAGTGTACTTCTCTCTCGCTCATAGGACTCAATCTGCCTGTTGATTTCTACCAGTTGAGACTCAATATCTTGCTTCTTTTTTAACGATATTTTCGCCTTTGTCTCGTATAGCGTATCTTTTAATTCTTTGTACCTAAATGCTGCATCTCTATCGTTTTTAAGCTGTCTTATCTGAGTCGATATCTCATTCAAAATAATTCTTATGCGATCAAGATTGCTATCTACCTCTCCTTTTTCTTCTTCTGCCTTCTTGATATCACCGTCAAATGTGCTTATGCCTGCAATTTCATCAACTACCCTTCTGCGTTCAATGGATCCCATCTCTATGAGACTAGTGACATCACCCTGCTTCACAATGTTATATCCATCACCCGAAATACGGGCATGAACCAGTACGTTAATAAAATCAGAAAACGAAGAAGCATGGCCATTGACGTAAAAGTGACTATAATAGTTATCAGGATTGCTCTTCAAAGGGGCCCGTTTTATCACCCTCGTAAGTGTCACCTCATCAGAGTCAATAGGCATCCTCCGACCAGTGTTGTCAAAAACAAGTGAAACCTTACAGTATTTGGCAGGATTCTTATGTTTTTTACCCCCATTGAAGATAAGATCAGTGAGCCTGCCTGCCCGCATAACCTTTGCGCTCTTAGGGCCAAGTACAAACAGAATGGCATCGGCTATGTTGCTTTTCCCGGATCCATTTGGTCCAGTTATGGCAGTAAACCCCGGAAAAAATGGCACTGTAAGTTTTTTACCAAAAGATTTGAAATTTTCCATCTGGACTTCTTTAAGATACAGCTTCCATCCCTTCCTAATTCCCAAAACTATAATTTACTATTATATTATATATCCTTACATCCCTAATTTCCTAGAACGAATTTCGGTATATAAAATTTTGGAGATTTTAGTGTAAAATTGCAACATTCATGTGGAGTTAATACAACATATAATCACAATTCTAAAATAACTATGTAACTCATATAATTTTAAGTTAGATGAGAACCAATATAGAACTCATATCAAGAAAAATATAATCCGATCTGGTAAATCATTGACTATTATTGTTATTTACTGTATCACTATCAAACATCAAAACAAGAAACGACTCTTTTTGCTTTTTCCCATGCATCTTTTGAGTTCAACCCATCCCTTTTGTATTCCAAAAACAGTCCCCGGATTTCAGCTTCATATCCGTCCGTTTTTTCTTTTTTTCGTTGAGTAAAAAAGTAGCATGCAATGTCCTGTACCCATTCTGGATCATCTCCTTTTTTACCCTGCATCACTTTCTTTTTCATATATAACATGTTATACTCTGTTACAAATACTATATAAAGTATCTGCGACAAAATGTCAAAATGTCAAAATGTTTAACCAATGATGAGAAGGACATAACAGATAGTTATTTTTCTTTTATTGGTGGTCTCACTAGCAACCAGTAAATCCATGCAAACGGGATGAACCATGAAACAATTGTCCATATGCCCGGATGTGATTCCCCACGCTTGCTGGCATCAAAATATACATAGATTGGTATTACACACCAGAATATAGCTGTAATAACAGTAATTTCTCCAATAAACATCATAGTCGGCAATATATGATTTAACGTTCTAGTTATAAACAGATTGTTGTACAACTATTGTCAAGAATCATTACAGTTCCTACAAACTAATGCCATTGTCATTAAATTTGCACACAAAGGTTTTCAGAAATTCGCAAATAAATCAGTTTTATCTCTACATGTCAACAATCCTTTGTTTACTTGGGATAGTGCTGATTTTGCGATCTTTATCATGCAGATGCTGGGCCCTAGCAGTAGAAATCGCATTCTTTACTGCAAGTATTATCCTTAATATCCATTCGACCAGTGTGATAAGGATAATAAACTGAATGCATAAGTTAAAAAATTCGGGTAGTAAATATATCTTGTCGATTATTTCTTCAAAACTGAAATATGTTGGAGTAACTAAGAATAAACCCAACAATGCAAATGGGAGCATTTTTGCTACATCTTTTGAAAGATCTCTACTATAATACGCCGTGATTCTAATGGCAACGATTACTGCAAATGATGTCGAAAGAACAGCCAGTATTTCATAGTCCCGAGTCAAGAAAAGCATCATCAAGGAAAATCCCAAGAAGAAAAGAAACGCAATAAAAGGAAATACAAAAAAATATTTCAGAAATCCAACTACTTTTGGATGAGTTGCAGAATGAATTGTAAGACAATCTCTCCGAGCAATAAAACGATAAAAATGCCATATCACAATCGAATAAATTGCAATTGATACTACTAGATAGAATATGGGTAAAAAAGCTGATGGATCGCCACTTAAAATGCTCTTAAGCGAAAAGGTTGAGGTTAAATCTGAAAAATTTTCAAACGCCATTTTTTCCACTCCTACTTTAAAATTACATCTTGCTTTATGCGAGGTGCTCTAAATCTCCTTAAAAAAATTTATTTTTCTAACAATCCATTCCAAAAGGAAAATAATTCTTTGTTCAGATCTGTCTTCCACTGCATAAAATCAAAATCACCATCAGACACATCCTGTTCATTGTTCCTGAATTTTACCGCCTCAGTACATAACATTATCTTTCTTCCATCCTTCAATCGTACCACCTACTCCATATTGAGATATGATAGCATGTGTCAATATAAGTATATAATACTATCGTGGCAAAATGCCAAAATGTAAAAACACATTATTTGAACCATGTCCATTGTCAAAAGTGTAACATGAAATCAATCCAAAAAAACATTCTTTTAACATATTATTAAAGCAATTTCAATTTGAAAAACGAAGGGTCTAGCTTGGGAGGAAAAACAATATGAAAAAGAATTGTTTTGCAAAAATCATTTGTTTTTCACTAGACCCTGTAGATGGCAGTAT
>Ga0255385_10172_pt1 | contig 10047 bp, 7 predicted proteins | sample ANMaggSeSYBR01G3_FD_182103 | JGI IMG/M metagenome (GOLD analysis project Ga0255385, IMG submission 182103) | Sediment cell enrichment communities from methane seep in Santa Monica Basin, California, United Staets - ANME aggregate JGI... | ecosystem: Environmental > Aquatic > Marine > Cold seeps >...
AAGAAAGCCAATTCTGGCCGGAAACTTCCAAACACTTATATCGTGAATATGGGTTGGGGCATATTAATGAGATGGGGACGGATACCGTTTTACTCTGGAATCATGATTTTTACAGCCAGTTCTGTCCATTAGTACTGAAGGAAGACATTTGTCAAACTGGATATTCCCAATTAGGAGAGTGGAACCAGGCCCTGCTGCGGGGAGCTTTATTAGCAGAAATGGAAATTACTCTGCCTGCTAAAGATGAAAATGTAGACCCTGAACAAGCCCAAGCCAGTGTGGCTTTGTTTGCTGAAACGCTCCTGGGGAACTGCAGCCAGGTAGGACAAATGATAACTAATGAAACTGACCAGATTCCAGGGGAGGTCACCAGTTACGAGGATCTCTGGCGGTTTACGCTGGTTAATTATCATGCTGGCCCAGGTTGTTTATCAAAAGCAATCCGGGAAGTGGCAGGAGACGAAAAACAGTTTAATTGGAATAATATTTCCGATTCCCTGGAGATAATCTGTCCTGAGTCGTTGGAATATGTAAAGGATGTCGAGAAATAGATCAATCATTATAACCGGGTAAATTCAAGCTGGATTCCCTTCTATTCCCAAGTTAATAAACTATAATAAGCAACGATTTATGATTCAGAACAGGGAGGATCATTGTGAAGTACGACGTTGTTGTCATTGGGGCATCCTCGGCAGGTTTGTATACCGCTGAAATTCTGGCAAAAAGCGGGAAACGGGTTGCTGTATTTGAACGAGCAGAATCCTTTGCTCCAGATATCAGGACATATATTATTACTCCTGGATTGTTCAGGGTGATGCCAGATGTTGAGTCTGAGTTAATCCTCCATAAGATTAATGCAATTCACCTTCAAACAGGCAGTGAAAGTGCTGTTATTCAGCTTTCCTCTCCGGATTTGATTGTCGAGCGGGTTCAATTAATCACAACTTTATTGAAGCGAACAAAGAATGCCGGAGTTGATCTTCATTTTGGAACTGAATTCAAAGGGTTAATAACTGAAAACGGGACCACCAGGATTAATGTCCTGTCCAATTCAACCGAAACTCTTATTGAAGCAGATTATTTAATTGGCGCTGATGGGGTTACTAGCGGAGTTGGGAAAGCTGCTGGTCTGCCAAACCCTCCAACTGTACCTTTGCTGCAAGTTGAAATTAACCTCCCGGTAAACTGGGCCCCGGGAGTGACAAAAGTCTGGTTTGATAATGGAGACACTCCTTATTTTTACTGGCTGATTCCAGATTCGGAGACTAAAGCTGTTGTGGGGCTGATTACTCAACCGGGAGCAAATATCCGGGTTCTGCTGGATAGATTTCTGGCTGAGAAAAGTTTTCATCCCCTGGCTTATCAATCCGGAATTGCGGCCCTTTACTCTCCTGGGAATAAAATTGAGTGCCGGGTAGGGGACTTAAAAGTTATGCTGGTTGGTGATGCTGCAGGGCAGGTGAAGGTCACAACTGTAGGGGGCACAGTTACAGGATTATCAGGTGGGCAGGCGGCGGCTTGCGCTATCCTGGATGAAGTGACATACCGGAAAACAAGAAAGGGGGTAACAAGGGAACTGGACTTGCATTTATTAATTCGGAAATTACTGGAAAAGATGGACCAGAAAGACTATGAACGATTGGTAGAATTAATTTCACCTAATGTTCAATCCTTTCTCAGTAGACATGACCGTGATGCTATGCGTTACCATTTTTGGAAATTAATTCTGATTCAACCCCGATTTATTTCTCTGGGTATAAAATTATTGCTTTGTCGTAAGTAAGAAACAAGTATGGGATTAAGGCATTACGACAATATGCATAGTGATATTGCAATAGATTTCGTTACAGTGCCTTCTATTGAAAATCGTGGTATGATGCAGCAGCGGTAGAGAAAAACACGCAGTTTATAAACAGAAAGGAAAAACATGAGGAATAATGATCGATTCAAAAATATTGATGCAAGAATGTTAAAAATATCAATTTTGGGAATTGTGATACTTGCATTTTTATTTGGGGGAACTTACTTGTTGTATACGAGGTGGAATGAACCTTTGAATCCTGCCTTAGATTTACCTAGTTATACTGCTGAATCATCTCTAGAAAGCCCAACATCACAACCAGAGGAAGACGGCACAAGCATACCAGAGGATACTCCTCAACCCACAGTGGAACCAGTTTGTGGTGGACCTCCTTCAATGACAGTGCTAATATCCGGAGTGGCTTCTAAGAATTACCTCTATGGATTAGCAGATGCCATAAGGATTGCCAGGATTGATTTTCAGACACAAGAAGTAACTGTCTTAGCATTACCTCGTGACTTATGGGTGGAAATCCCCGGTCTTGAAAGCCACGGTATTACAGTTGGGAAACTGAATCAAGCCTATTTTTATGGAACCGAAGGTATGGGATATTTCAGTGGTTCTGGATACGGGTCAGGTTTGCTCGCAGAGACAATACTGAACAATTATGGACTGCGAGTGGATCATTATTTATCTGTAAACCTCTCCAGTTTTCAGATAATTATTGACACAATCGGGGGTATTGATATCTATTTAACCCAGGATGTGTATAAGCGGGTTAATGGTGAACCTGAGTTATATTTGAAGGCGGGATCACACCACCTCGATGGGAAAAAAGCAGAAATACTGGCCCGCCAGCGGATTGAGATCGGTGATTTCGGCAGAATCAATAACCAGACAGTGATTCTGAAAGGTATAGCAGCTAAAATGTTAACTCCTTCAGGACTTAAAGCAATTCCCGATTTATTCAATCAGCTGAAAGGGAATGTGATGACGGATCTCAGCCCGGGTCAAATCGGCCAGCTAGTTTGTCTGGCAGGAAGGATTGATTATCAGGAGGATGTATTCTTTGAAACTCTTCCTGGGGCATTGTATAACGAAACCATCGTCTTTGATCCGGGCAGAAATGTCAATACTTCAGCCTTGGTAGGGGATACTGCTGGTATCAGGAGTTTGATGGAGGACTATCAGTCAGGCATCTGGCCATAATTTGCGCAAGCCTGCTCCTTGAAAAGAGAGCAGAAGCGGTTTCTTTCTCCTATTTCCTTACTTGTAACCTGTTGAAAAATGCCCGGGCGATGATCCGGCGGGGCCGATGAAAGTCACAACAGCAGAGGGAACAATTACGGGATTATCTGTGTGACAGCCGGCAACATGTGCAATACTTGATGAAATACTGTACTAGAAAACACGACTAAATGTAACGAAGGAAGTGGATTTGCTTTTTTTAATTCGGCAATTACCGGAAAAGATGGCTAGGGGGATTATGCAAGATTAGTCGGATTATTAACGCCCTCTGTAATACCTTTTCTCAGCAGATTTGATCTTGATACATTGTGCCCGCTTTATTGAACCCTCCCTTTTATATAGTCGGTCTTCATTCCCCTGGGATTAAAACTATTTGTTAACAATTTGCATCATTTACCGTATAATATTAATACCAGTGAGAGAAATCTCTATTTGTAGTCGATAATTGGGCAAAATGGACTGCAAGAAAAAATCAGAATTGAATACTTTTCATATTAAACTATTGGGGTTGTAGACATGAGACATTTTCTGATTAAATTGATGGAATATATAAATAAAGTGCCAATAAAATCTGGAATTTTCGCTGGTTTATTGCTCACGTTTATCATGATTGTATTCTTCTTTGCGAGATGGTGGAACACCCCGCTGGGAACAGAACTAGAGAAAATCACGGTAACACCTGCCAAGAGTATGGCCCAAGCAGTTCCCGAGGAAACCCTCATTCCAGATATAGAAATCACTCAGGAAACGGGGGAAACCAAAACCCCTACAGAAACTGTCAGCTTGTTCTCTTCAGCTACTCCTCCCCCGGAAACCCTCTGTGGAGGACCTGAAACAATGTATATCCTGGTGACTGGTGTGGAAGGCAGTAATTATATCTACGGGCTATCTGATGCCATCAGGGTGGTCCGGGTGGACTTTATTAATGGAAAGATAACGGTCTTACCTCTCCCCAGGGATATGTATGTTTCAATCCCTGTAGCTGTTCCTGGGATTACTGAAACTTTTACCAATGGAAAGTTGAACCAAGCCTATTTTTACGGATCCCCCGGGATGGGTTATTATGATGGGGAAGATCATGCTCCAGGATTGTTAGCAATAACTATTGGTCAGAACTACAATTTACGTATAGATCAATATATCTCTGTCAATACCAGGATCTTTCAGAGAATGGTTGATCAAATTGGAGGGGTGAGTGTCTATATACCAAATGATATTTATGGACACAAATTTCAAGAACCTGTGTTGTATCTAAAAGCGGGTATTCATCATTTGGATGGAAAACAAGCTGAAATGGTAGCTCGCCACCGGACGCTGATCGGTGATTTTGGCAGAGTGAGAAATCAAACAATTTTGTTTAAGGCGTTTATAAAAGCGTTGTTCACTCCAGAGGGTATAAAGAACGTTCCAGGCTTGATCGAAATTTATCAGAATAATGTCTTGATGGATTTCACACCTAACGAGATCAGTAAATTGCTCTGCCTGATCACAAAAATTGATATCAAAAATGATATCGTTTTCGCTGAATTCCCTCAGAATATATTAGAGGAAGGAAGAGTTTATGATGAGGTACAGGGATCAAATATGTATGTCCTCTTTCCTGATCATGATCTTATGGTGGGATTGATAGATGACTTTCAACATGGCCTCTGGCCATAACCGGCGTTGAGGGAACCGTTTGTTTTCTTGTCCCCGCTGATGGATCAGGAGAACCTAGCACAGAAACTTTATCGATGATGTTAGGAAACTATCATGCGTTATTTAAAACAACGCCCCTTGATGCTGGGATTAATCATCAGTATCGCTGTAGCAGTTCCTGTTATGGGCGGGATGCTAATTTACAATTGGTGGAGTACTCCCTTGGGCCCTTCTCTTGGTATCTCAGAAACAGGACAGGTTTCAGGGTTCACGCCCACAGAAAACCCGCAAATAACGATTTCTCTCCCTGAAACGGCGGCACCGACAATGACACCTTATCCGACAGGGACACCAGCACCCTCGGCGATGTGCGGTGGACCGGATAATTTAACCATTTTGGTGATGGGTGTTGATTCAGGAAATTATATTTACGGATTATCGGATGCGATCCGGATTGTGTGGGTGGATTTCGTCAATGGAAAAATCACTATCCTGCCGCTGCCGAGGGATTTATGGGTGGATATTCCTGTTTCCATTCCAGGTGTGACCAGGGACATTACTCCCGGAAAACTCAACCAGGCATATTTTTATGGGTCTCCGGGAATGGGATATTATCAGGAAGAGGACCAGTCACCAGGTCTGCTGGCGAAGACATTACAATTCAATTTCAATCTCATTGCTGAACGATATTTTTCCGTCAATACCCGAATATTTCGCCAAATGGTCGATCAGATTGGAGGCATTGATGTCACTTTACCCAGGAATGTTTACAGGCATCATTTTGATGAACCTGTTTTATACCTGAAAGCTGGGGATTACCACCTCTCTGGCAAGCAGGCAGAAATGGTAGCAAGACACCGGACATTGATTGGGGATTTCGGTCGGATGAACAATCAAACAGTGTTATTAAAAGCTTTTGTGAAAAAATTGCTTTCTCCCCAGGGGATTAAAGAAATCCCTGAGTTAATTGAAATTTACCAGGATAATGTGCTGATGGATTTTTCCCCCAGTGATATCAGTAAATTGATTTGTTTAACCAGCAAGATTGACCTGGTAGAGGATGTTACCTTTGTTAGCTTTCCCAAAGATTTGGTCACCGAGGGAAAAATCTATGACAAAGTTCATGATTATGATGCCTACGCCCTGACTTATGATGTTAACGAGATCCGGCTTCTGCTGGCTAAGCTTCGTTTAGGTTTCTGGCCGTAAATCCTAAACACAGGCAGAAACTATCTAAATAGTGTTGATCAGCTTTGTGTCCCTCCTCTCATATCAGGAAAGAAGATCTGAAAAATCTCAACCATCTATGTGGTCTATTATTACAGATAGTTGCTTTTTTGATTTTCCAAGAAACAATGTGATAAGATAGAGCGGTAATTAAGCGGCGTGGGTTTTTACCCGGGGCTAAAAAATGATAAAAAACTTGTTTGTAAAACTAATTAATTTCCTGACTAACCAATTTTCAGATACCCAAATCAAAATTTTCAGCCTGGTACTGGTTGTAGTGACAGTACTTGCAGGCAGCGGATATTGGGCATTGACTACCTGGTATCAACCACTGGGTCCTTCCCTTTCACTTCCTACTCCAACGACAGATGTTTTATCCTCAGGAACACCTTCCCCCGGGTTAACACCAGTGCCTGGAGAGACCCTGACCCCCACAATTGTGCCAGTGTGCGGAGCTCCCCCAACGCTGACAATTTTGGTCTCGGGAGTCGCCTCACAGAACTACGTTTATGGATTAGCAGACGCGATCCGTTTGGTTCGATTAGACTTTCAGACTCAGACTGTCACGGTTCTGGCTTTGCCGCGGGATTTATGGGTAGAGATTCCGGGAATTGAGAATCATGGAATTACCGTAGGAAAATTAAACCAGGCTTATTTTTTTGGCACGCAGGGAATGGGTTATTATGAAGGATCTGGTTACGGATCAGGTTTGCTGGCATTAACTCTCCAGAAAAATTATGGGGTATGGACAGATCACTATCTGGCGGTAAATCTGGAAAGCTTTGTTCAGATTATTGACACAATTGGGGGTATTGATATTTATCTGGCCGGGGATGTGTATAGAAAAGTCAATGGGCAGCCTGAATTATTCTTAAAAGCGGGTTCTCATCATTTAAATGGGAAAAAAGCAGAAATCCTGGCCCGCCAGCGGATTGAGATTGGTGATTTTGGCAGAATCAATAACCAAACAGTGATTCTGAAGGGTATAGCAGCCAAGATGTTAACTCCTTCAGGACTTAAAGCAATTCCCGATTTATTCAATCAGCTGAAAAGGAATGTGCTGACGGATCTCAGCCCGGATCAAATCAGCCAGCTGATCTGCCTGGCAGGAAAGATTGATTATCAGGAGGATGTATCCTTTGAAACTCTCCCCGGAGCATTAATGAACCAGACCATGGTCTTTGACCCGGCCAGAAGAACCCATACCTCAGCCTTGGTAGGGGATACCGCTGGGATCAGGAATTTACTGGAGGACTTCCAGGCAGGCATCTGGCCTTAATTTTCCCAGAACTGCTCTTTGAAAAGCAGGCAGATGCGGTTTCTTTACTTGCAAATTGTTGAAAAATACCTGGATGATTATACGACAGGCTAGATCATAGTAACCACGGTGAGAGGAAGAGGAACAGGATTTCAGGGCACGAAAGTTGCTGCTCAATCTATCCTGAAGGAAGTTACTTGCTGGAAAAATTGAATAACAGTGGTTTTTGCTATTCCTGTTCAATAAATCACTTAGCATAAAACGGATTTTGGTAAGGTTGACCGAGATAGTAGATGAGGATAGTTTTGGCAAATGTCTTTCTTCCTGCCAGGAGTAAAGAATGGTGTTCAAAAAGAGGTCTTCAATGTAAAATATACAGTGGAATCGGAACGTTCGATTTTTGATGCCTTTATTCGAAATTTCGAGATTAAGATAAAGGTTAATTATTGATTATTATTGGATAATATTCTCGGCACATAACTGCAAACAAAAGGAATGATGATGGAATATATTAAAAGAGAACCTGTAAAATCTGGAATCTTAGCTGGTTTATTGGTCGCGCTTTTCATGATGGTATTTTTCTTTGCGAGATGGCAGAATACACCTTTGGAAGGAACAATAACGCCCTCAAAGGAAATTGTGCAAGTTGTTCTTGAGGAGACCCTGATTCCCAGCACGATTGTTCCTACAGTCAAAAAAGAAACGATAACCCCAACGGAAACTGCCAACGTATCACCTACGGCTACTATTCCTCCTGATACAATTTGCGATGGTCCTGAGACGATGTTTGTTCAAGTGACTGGCGTGGAAGGGATTAGTTACCTTTACGGTTTATCAGATGCGATCAGGTTGGTTCGGATAGATTTCTTGAATGGAAAAATTACAATTTTGCATTTGCCGCGCGATATGTATGTGTCAATCCCAATAGCAATTCCAGGTGTTACCGAATCAGAAACATTTGGAAAATTGAATCAAGCCTATTTTTATGGATCCTCCGGGATGGGATACTATGATGGGGAAGATAAAGCCCCCGGTTTGTTAGCCCAAACTATTGAGGAGAATTTCAATTTAAAGATTGATAATTATATCTCGGTAAACACAAGAATATTTCAGATGATGGTCGATGCAATTGGTGGAGTAGATATTTATTTACCAGATAATATTTATGGGCACCATTATAAAGAGCCTTTCCTATACCTGGAAGCAGGGATTCATCACCTGGATGGAAAACAAGCAGAAATGGTCGCTCGTCATCGGACGATAATTGGAGATTTTGGTCGTGTCAGTAATCAAACCATTCTGATTAAGGCATTTATTAGAAATCTAATAACCCCAGAGGGGCTAACCAATATACCCGATTTAATTGAGATTTATAGAGAAACCGTCCTGATGGATTTTACGCCTGATGAGATCAGCAATATTCTATGTTTGTTGGGCAAGATTGACAACGAAGAAGATATTACCTTCCTTGATTTTCCACAAGATCTCCTGGAAGAAAAAAGAGTTTATGATGAAGTTCAGAAACACAATGTGTATGTTCTTGACCCTGATCTTAACGCGGTTGTAGAGTTATTGGATAAATTTCAAAAGGGAATTATCCCTTAGGAAATAAAATACCGATATTTGTTATCCTGCTCGTCTGGTATTTAATTGGTTTGATTGGCATATTACTAATTTGATTTACATTTGAATCTAACCTTTTAGATTCAAAGGGCATCATATTAGCCTATTCTGGATATGCTCTGATTTCCTTTCTTGCCCCATACTCTTGATTATGATAAGATACGACGAGTATCGATTTATCTCTAACATTTAATAGGAATTCTTTATGCTTGAGTATCTAAAAAAAGCTCCCTTCAAGGCAGGAGTTATCCTTTTAGTCTTAATAATAATTCTTGGTGGAGGGGGTTATTTATATTTCAACTGGGACAATCCTCTTGGTGAGGAATTAGATATTCCCACACCCACTGAATTGGTTATGACATCCTCTCCCTCTGAATTGGTTATACTGTCCTCTCCCACAGCTAAAACAATAAATTCGCCGCAACCTGAATATACAGTTTCACCCACACTTAATCCTACGATTGAACCTGTCTGTGGTGCACCTCCAAGCATGACAATTCTGCTCTCTGGGGTGGCATCGGAAAGCTATCTGTTTGGTTTGGCTGATTCTATCCGTGTGGTCCGCGTGGATTTTCAAAGTAAGAAAGTTGCTGTATTGGCGCTTCCTCGTGATTTGTGGGTCAGCATTCCAGGCGCTTCAAGTCATGGTGTAGAATTTGGAAAATTAAATCAAGCCTATTTTTATGGCACTGAAGGGATGGGTTATTTTGATGGTTCAGGATATGGTTCTGGTTTATTAGCGCATACCTTGCAGGAGAATTTTGGTTTAGAAGTAGACAATTATATGGCGGTCAATATCTTCTCATTCCGGCAAATTGTGGATGGGATAGGGGGGGTCGATGTTTACTTTCCAGAACCCATATACACCAAATGGTTTAATGAACCCAAGCTGTTTTTAAAATCTGGATTTCAGCATCTGGACGGAAAACAAGCAGAGAAAGTGGTACGAACCCGTATTGAGATTGGTGATTTTGGCCGTATCCAGAACCAAACACTGGTTTTAAGAGCAATAGCTGCGAAGATGATGACACTTTCTGGTATCGCACAATTGCCAGATTTGGTTAATCGCCTGGGTAAATACCTTCTCACTGACTTAAGTCCTTCGGATATATCAAAACTAATTTGTCTTGCAGGAATGATGGATGCCAAAGAGGATATTATTTATGAAACCTTGCCAGAAGATTTACTGACAGGAGAATGGATCGAGGATGAACACCAGGGATACCATGTTTATGCCCTAACTTATGATAAA
>Ga0255385_10174_pt1 | contig 10024 bp, 4 predicted proteins | sample ANMaggSeSYBR01G3_FD_182103 | JGI IMG/M metagenome (GOLD analysis project Ga0255385, IMG submission 182103) | Sediment cell enrichment communities from methane seep in Santa Monica Basin, California, United Staets - ANME aggregate JGI... | ecosystem: Environmental > Aquatic > Marine > Cold seeps >...
AAGCATCTGAAATTAGTCGAGGTGTGCGTGCCTCAGAAGCCGTTTCAGATCATCTAGCAATATCAGTTACTAAAGACAATTTTGAATTATTCGCCGAGGGTGATACCGACACGGTGAATCTTAAACTGCCAAAGGATCTGCTTGTCAGTCTAACCGTTCCAAGTAAATGCAAAAGCCTTTTCTCGATAGATTATTTCAGCAATATGATAAAATCCGTAAAAGGTGATGAACCGATAACGATACAGATTGGCAACGATAATCCGGTTAAGGTTGAATTTGATATCGCTGACAGCAAAGGGCATGTAAAATATCTACTTGCACCCCGTATAGAATCAGAATAAAAAACGATATTTTTTGAGGTGTAGGACATAATCAAGGACGGTAGGCGACGCAGATACATTGGCTTTGTTATTAAAGCATCAATTGAAGATCAACATATTAAGAGATTTGAAATAATCGGTGAGATCAAAAGACAATGCAGACAGCTTTTTAGCAAAGATTGCAAAGAACTGGGTATATATCTGACTAGATTTGATGGAGAAAAAGGAATAGTTAGATGTAATCATATTGAAAAGGAAAATACGATAAAACTTTTGAAATCCATAAATAAAATTTATTCCATTGAAGTGGAAATAAAAACCCTGGGTACATCAGGTACGATAAAGTCATTAGTGAGAAAACATATGGAAAAGTGAAAAACAAAAGGAAAAACTTCCACATGATGATTAGAAACTTGTCGAGCTAATTTTAACTATGATCCTCTGATCTATTGGATTCCCAGCCATATTTAAAAACCCAAGACATAAAATCTTGGCCACGCTCTACCCAAACAGAACCTACATTGATCTCATTTCTACCATCATTATCACAATCACCAATACTCACTACCGCTAGACCTCCAAATGTTGGGAGTACTGCCTCTTCAACATATGTGGAACCATTCCATTGAAGTATATGTACCAAATTGGTCCCTGCACAGACTTCTGCCATTCCATCGTCATCCACATCTCCAACATCAAGACCTTCTATAATTGCATCTTCACCTGGCCACTGTTTCTCAAATTTTACCTCATATCCTGTTCCATTCCATTCAAAAATGGTAATTTCTGGAGAATAGTATCCAACATGAATCTCGTTTTTACCATCCATATCACTATCCTTACAAATACAGGCAAAAGGCCAACTTTCCCAACCCTCGGTAGTTTTAATCACAGTCGGATCAAACTCACCGGTTTCTTTGTCCCAATCTAGCACAACTACCTTGTTTTCATAACCGCCTCTATTTGCCAAACCGCAAACTATCTCATTTTCTCCATCTTCATCAACATCACCTAGCCCGGCCATATAGACATAACCATCCATGCTAGTATCATCATACTCCGCTACTTTTACAAGTCGCCAGCCATTCCATTTAAAAATCACGATTTCTGGAACCGAACTCCACCATCTTATTGGACCACCACTCATGATTAACTCGTTTTGCCCATCGTTGTCACAATCTCCAATATAACAGTCACCATTTCCACCACCGTGCCTGAACACCCATGGATTCCAACCAATAATTCTGTATTTTTTTCCATCCCATTTATGGATCGCAGCAGACCATGTAGCAGCAATCTCATTTTCCCCATCTCCAGTTAAATCGCCAATAGCAAAGCCACCTGCATCAGATCTTATGAAAGGATAAAAAGGACAATGCAATGAATGAGTCTGTTCGTATGTTTGTTTATCTTCATTCCATTCCATGACTCTCAATACAGCATCTCGCCCTCCAATGAGCAACTCGTTATCCCCATCGTTATCACAGTCGCCAATTGGTTGAGGGCCTTCGTATCGTGCACCATACCCCGGGTTGGGACCATAATTCATCTCCCACTGTATGCCATAATTATCGCTAAAATCAGTCAATGTGCATTTTTCCATTTCCTTAAAATTTACATTCATGTCTTTTTCATCTACATACTCTTCAGCAGTACTTACATAGCTTATAATAAAACATAGAACTAAAAAAATTACAGTTATTTTCTTCTTCATATTTAGAACTCTCCCATATTCTCCAATCGTTAATATGAATATAAATATTTGTAATAAAAATATTTTATAGAAATTATGACATATATTTCTGAAAAGTATAAAAAATAAGAAAAAGGGGAGATTTTACCTGGGTATCCGACTTAATAATTTAACCCAAGCAGGAAGTTGCAGTAATCGTTCTAATGACTGAAATCGTGATAGTATTTGCTCTAAGAAAATATGGAGTGAATGATTACTAATTGACTTAATCTTGGGCTCTTCACCATCTTCTATTGCTAATGTGGGATCTCCAAACATCGCCATTTCTAATACTGTTTTGCAGTCTGCATCATCCCAGTCTTCTGAGGACATATGGCTATTTACATATCCTGTTATTGCATTACTCCAGACCTGCCCCAGTATTTTTGTATTGTATAATTCATCAAAGATATGTACTTCCATCCATCCCCATACCCTTTCTGTCTCATGGATACCATAACTTCCATAGCCTATGCCTGATGCGCCAAATGACGCAATACCGCCACCGTCGATATAAAGCGTTTTCCAGCCGATGCAATCAGCTGATTCAGTATATTTACTGCAGGAGCATGCGTTAAACACGACAACAGATAATTTTTTTACATCTTTGACCATATACATATCATAGTCAATATAGAGCCAACCAGTATATGGTGAGATGATGCTTTTAGTTGGAAGCCAAATATCATCATCATTTGGTGCATGTGTAGCCCAGCTTGCCCAACTACCATGTCCTGAGAAATCAACGAAGTCTACAAAACTATTAAATCCATTTGCAATGTTTCTTTTTGTCAATTTTTCATTGGATGCCCATAATTGTGTAGTGTCATATCCTGGGAGGTGCTCTAATACTTCCCCATTTGCAAACTCCCCCTCATTTATATTATCAGGATCTCCTGGAAACGTATCTCCACCTATTTGTACGATTTTATTTGTCATCTTATTGTGTTTCTCAAAAAATAGTATCTTTTTCAATATAGTTCTGACCTCATTAACATCTTTGCAGGGGAGTTTACCAAGATAGACATCAGGATACATATCTACAGCATCCATATCATTACCAGTTTGACTATACTCTGCATATTTACCATTATCATTGTCATCCCAACTTGAGAAGTTGTATTCGCCATCATATATGTCTGCATAGTAAAGATCACTTGGGAATTTTTTTTCATAGTTCCCAGAAGGTATATATGCATATCTCACTGGAAATTTTTCATTTTCTTCAAGTCCACTACCGACGAGTAAAACATATGTTATGCCCCAGTTTTCTATTGAATTTTTAATGAAATATTTTATTTTCTCTTGATCATCTTTTCCCTCTACTGGGAAGTAATCACCATTGTATATTTCATCAAGTGTGACAAGTTTAGTTGAAATGCCCCGACTGTTTTTATAATCTATAAACGAAGTGTCAAATTCTGGATCAATGCTATAAAATTCGTCAGAAAAATCTGCATGCGTTATGATTAGAAAATCATATTCGTCTGGGAAGTTAATGGGATTTTTGGGTGAGGTATATGTAAGATCAATAATGGCATTTTTGTAATAATATATCATATTTGATGATGGAGAATATTGAACAGGATAAAGATGCACAGTGAGATATATGACATGCTCACCGTCTTTTAATCCAGCTCCCGTTCTATAACTATATCTGGAGTCAGGATATATTTCGATGTCTGAATATGCTTTAATCATCTCGGATGTTGTTATTGAATCTGACTTGTATTTAGTAGAAACTATTTGCGGTTCTGGTGCAGGCAATATTGACCTGAAGATTTCTTGCTCAATTGTCTCAGAGAATAATACTTCGACATTTGTAATGCGTGTACCAAATGGGAACGTGTATACCATAGTATGCTTTGGTAAAACGGGTTTTCCAGTTTCCATCGTGCTAGAAGCCGCTTCTTTGATATTAATGGTTGTATACCTATCGTTTTGTTTTATTGTAGGTTCTGAAAAATGTATTGATTCTGAGATTTTGTATGTATTTTTTTCGTTGTCTAATGCAACAGCTCCAAGTCCATTTAGGATTAAAATCCCTATTATAAATAATGGTAATATTTTTTTCATATTGTTGCCCCTTTGAATAGATATCCAATATAAGATTTTAAATCTTTCCATACAAATTTTAATGCACTATTCACCACACATTGTAGTAGGTTCATTCCCATCTGCGCATCTGCAATCACGTTTTCCAAGATATTTTCCTTAGCGTAAAGTATAAGAGAGAAGAAAGAGACTAACGGTATTGAGATTCCCTATGGCATGCATTGTGTAAAAGAGAATCGATGGCTTTCCTAACTAGCCACCATACTTCAAAAGTAAGACACATAAACACTTAAGGGAGATATGATGGAAGACAAAAAACAACCTAAAGAAAAATTAAAATCTCAGTCGAGCGAGGAGATGTTACGTCAACTGGCAGAAAAGTACGAGCTATTGGCTGAAAATACCATCGATCTTATATTTCAGACTACAAAAACTGGGAAATTCACCTATGTTAGTTCATCTTGTGAGAGAATTTCAGCATATAAACCAGAGGAAATGATAGGGAAACGATTTACGGGATTTGTTCCCAAAAAAGAGTGGCCTAGATATTTTGGAATACTTAAAGCCACCTTATCTGGTAAAGAAATTGGTAGTTTTGAGACACATGTTGTCCATAAAGATGGTCATCTCGTACCTGTGGAATTTAATGGGAAGTTAGTTAGGAGCGGCAAGGACGTTTTTATCCAAGGAGTTATGAAGGACATCACTGAACGGAAAAAAGCGGAAGAGACATTGCAAAAAGCGTACGGCGAATTAGAAACACGGGTTAAAGAACGAACTGCTGAACTTTCCAAGACCAACAAAATGTTGCGTGAAACTGGAGAGAGATATCGTTTAATTACCGAGAATACAAGTGATATGATTGCTTTAGCCACATTTACATTGAATCCGACTTACACTTATGCTAGCCCCTCACATGAAAAAATAGTGGGATATGTGCCAGAAGATTTGATTGGCAAGTCGTGTTTTGATCTAGTTCATCAGGATGATAAAAAGAAATTGTTTTCTCTGTTAAGAAAATATATTGGTGCAGATGGTAAAAAACTCTCAACTGGAAAAGATTTGGATATATCTGAAGCTATTCAATATCGTTTTAAAGATAAATCAGGAAATTGGCACTACCTAGAAAGCACGGTAGATGTTGTGGGAAATGAGTTATTGATTATCTCAAAAGATTTTACCGAGCGTAGAATGGTAGAGGAGAATTACAAGATATTGTTTAACTCATCTCCTGATGCACTCATGGTAATTGCCAAGGATGGGGAAATTCTTTCTGTTAATCCTAGCATGGCTAAGGGTCTAGGTATATCAATTAAAGAGTTGGTAGGTAAAAGTATCCACAAGATTTTGCCAAAAGGAGTGGGTGAAAAACGAACAATTATTGGGAGAAAAGCCCTTGAAACAGGCGAAATTCAAGAAAATGAAGATGAAAGAGATGGAAAGTATTTTCACAATATTTTTGTTCCAATTTTTACTTCAGATGGTGAGAACGGCGTTCAGGTAATTGCTAGAGATATCACTGAGAGTAAGAATGCAGAGAAGAAAATATCAAAGCTAAACGAATGTTTCCTCTCGCTTGGATCTGATGCCAGGAAGAATATCGAAATAATAGTAAATGCTGCTGGAGAAATACTTGGTGGTGCATGTCTTTTATATAATCGATTGGAAAAAGAAAGAGGTTTACTCTGCACTTGGGGGATCTGGAATGAGCCGGAAGGATACAAGCCAGAGGACGATCCTGAAGGGCACATATGTTATGATGTAATTAGGGGAAATAAGGCAGGGGTTGTTATTATTGAGGACCTGAGCGGAACCAAATATGAAAAGATCGACCCTAATGTTAAGAAATACAAGTTGAAATCCTACCTTGGTTATCCCATTAGATTAAAGGGAGAGGAAGTGGGTTCATTTTGTTTATGTGACGTAAAAAAGAGGAAGTTTACCCAAGATGAAATCAAGATTATGGGCATGTTGGCACAAGCCGTGGCTAATGAAGAGGAACGTAAACTTGCACAAGATGAACTGCAGAAAGCTCATGATGAATTGGAAGAACGAGTCACGGAACGTACTGCAGAACTGTCCATAACCAATGAAGTATTGCAGATTGAAATTACTGAGCATAACAAAGCAGAAGAAGAAATCAAGAGAACAAAAGACTATCTGGACAATGTCATCGATAGCGCATCTGAATTCATGTTGGTAGTAGATATGAATTACAAGGTATCAACGTGGAATAAAACTGCAGAGCGTTTAACAGGGTACAAAAAGAGGGAAGTTCTTCGCAGATCAATAAACTCGTTGGATGTATTTTTAAATTCGAAAAATTTACAAGACGATATAAAAAATATTCAAAATGGAGTTAAAATCCCATTTAACGAGTTGATATTAAAATCAAAGACGGGGGCAAAAAAACTGGTGAGGGCATCTGGATCAATTGTCATGGAAAGTAGTGCAAACCAGACGGGTGTTCTTTTTGTAGGAAAAGAAATAACGCAGGATAGCGAAATGCGTGGAAAGTTACTACAAGGAAACAGCTATTTGATCGTCGATAAAAGTAACACGTCTGCATTAAATCTGCTAGTGGATTTATCGGTATCGGGTTCTGATGGTTTATTTATCACAAGAGGCGACCCTAACGTCATACAAAGTATGTTTCAAGCAGTAGATGCAAAAGTAATAATGTTTAGTCGGGACAGATATGAAGGATTTGAGAATGTTTCCAGTCTTGGCGAATTAACGGCTAAGATAAAAGAATTTGTGGCAAAAAAATCTAAACCGGTGGTATTAATTGATAGAGTTGATTATCTTCTCACTAATTTTTCGTTTAAGGCATTTGTAAAATCATTATATGAAATCAACAGCATAATTTCGACGCATAATGCTATTTTATTAATGCGAGTCAACTCTGATATTTTAAATGCGAGTCAACTGGCATTCATAGAAGAAGAATTAAAATCGTTGCCAAGCCAAAGAATAGATGCTGTAGAACTTGACGATCAAGTATATGGTGTTCTTACATTTATAGATAAACAAAATAAAAACAATGTATTGGTTTCATTTAAGAAAATCAGTCAAGAATTTTCAATCTCCAAGGTGACGACTGCCAAACGGCTTAACATGCTTGACGAGGGGGGTTTGATTTTCATAAAAAAACAGGGGAAGTCAAAAACAGTACATATTTCAGATAAGGGAAAACTACTTTTAAGCGGAAGAGAAGCTGTTTAAACCTATCATGTTTCTTTGAAAACATGCATTGTAATTTATCTAGGCCATGTAGATTAGATATTAAGGGGAAGAACCATAACGAAAACAGATGGTTGATGTTACATGAGTGAAACCAAAGGTAAAAACAAAATACTTAGACTCGCAAGGTTCGAAGACGGAAAACTGGTTTTACCTGCAAAAGAAAAGGAGATAAAGGCAGAAAAAAACGAGGATGCTGTTGGAAACGATCTAGATTATCTATTTGTACTGAAGGCATTAAATGAGATACCTTTTGGTGTTGGAAAGAAATTATTAATAGATTTTCTACAAGGCGACAGAAAGAATAAATCCATTGTAAGAAATAAGCTACACCTCAGGAAAAATTTTGGAAGTCTGGCTTATGAGAAAGATGAGTTAACTAGTATGATAAATAATCTTATTCTGAATGACCTGATCAAAGTCAATTCTGTAAATAAAAACAAGCGTTGGAAAATGATGGAATTGAGTATAAAAGGAAAAAAAGAGATAGAGAACCCTTCACTATACAAACGAAAGTTATCATTTAATTTTAGAGATACAGAAACGGAAATAACAGAAGAAGATAAAAAATTGTTTGAGAACTATTCTGATTTTCTTTCGAAGTTTAATGATGAACAAAAGAAATCAATAATTAGCAGTAAGACCCACGCATTATGCATAGCAGGAGCAGGATCGGGGAAAACAACGGTGCTTACGAAGAGAATAGAGTTTATGGTAAAGTACAGTTCTGTTAATCCAGAGAAGATACTAGCAATAACGTTTACCAGGAAAGCAAGACAGGAAATGATGGCAAGACTGTCTGAAATAGGTCATCTAAGCCAAGTAATGGTTGAAACATTTAATTCATTCTGTGAGAAGATTTTGAGGCAACATAATCACCTGGTCTATGACAAGCCAGTTAGAGTTATTAGCTATAAAGATAAGATAGTGATGATTAACAAGGCTTTATCTAAAATAAATATGGATGTGAGTAAAGCATTAGACGTGTACTTTAGCGAAGCTCAAAGAAAAGGAAAAACGGATGAACAATTGGCAAACATATTCAGAAATGACTGTTTCTTCATTCGAGATTATTTCAAATTCAAAAACAAAAAAATTCTAGAATCATCTTTTGAAACCAGTGGTATAAAACATGAAAAAAGTGTAAAACTGGTCATAGGAGTTTGCAATTATATCGAAGCATATATGCGAAGATATGGTCTTAGAGATTTTGCAGACCAGCTACTTGACACACTACGTCTTTTTGAAAAACACGAAGAGCTAATACCTAGGTTTGACCATGTGCTTATTGATGAGTATCAGGATGTTAATTCTACACAGATAAAACTTGTTGATCTTCTCTCCCCAGAAAATTTATTTTGTGTGGGTGACCCAAGACAGTCGATATATGGGTGGAGGGGGTCTGATATACGATACATTTTGAATTTTGAGGAAAAGTATCCCAATTGTGACATAATTACACTTACAAAAAATTACCGCTCAACTAGCCATATAGTGGATTTAATAAACATCTCGATCAAGAATATGCGACTGGCAGATTTGCAGTCGTCACTTGGTGGGGAGAAGGATATTAATCTTCTAAAGTTCAAATCAGAAGATGAAGAATTTAGATTTGTAATGCAAAAAATAGTAGAATCTGATATTCCAAGGGATGAAATCTTTGTACTTGCAAGAACCAATAGACAATTAAGCGAGTTGTCGCAGCCAATGAAGACACGGGGAATAAAACACATTGTAAGAAGTGATGAAATAAGAAAAAGCGTTACAGCAAGAAAAAATGAGGTAACACTTGCAACAATACATGCAATCAAAGGAATGGAGGCGGAAATGGTTTTTGTCGTTGGGTGCAATGGTATCAATTTTCCGTGTAAGGGAAGTGAACACCCGGTAATTGAAATGGTGAAAGTAGATGAATACGACAAAGAGGAAGAGGAAAGAAGGCTGTTTTATGTTGCGATGAGCAGGGCAAAAAACAGTCTGTATCTAACATACTCAGGAAACAAATCAACCTATTTCATATCAAAAAACATGAAAAAGATGATAGAAGAAAAAGAAATAACATTACAGCAAAAAGATAATGTTGAAACCAGCATGGATCTATCAAAAGATGTGACTACGAGACTTAAAGAATGGAGGCGACATCTAAGCAAGGAACAAGATGTTCCAGCTTATGTCATAATGCCTAATCGTACACTGATAGATATTGCACAGAAAATGCCGCTGAAATCCGATGAACTAGAAGAGATACATGGTCTCGGTCCTGCAAGAATAATGAAATACGGGGAAGAAATTCTGAAGGTTGTTAATGGTTAATAGTGAAACAACATTTCAAAAAATCTGACAACGGTTGTGCTTCAGGTTTATAGGCTCGCCAAAATGTGCTATCTATTTGCATGTCACGAGAAAATATGATATATATTAAACCCAATCAATAATGATCAGCTACTACTCACTATGTGAGGACATAAATATAGATTAATACTGATGAAATAAGAGTGTAAGAGGTTCAATGTGGTGGCTTGATGCAATCATTCACTTTTTATTTTTTTCATTTCTGCTTCCGCCAGCTTATCCAGTTCTTTGTCCATGCCCTGCTCCCTTGCTATTAATGACATTTCAGCAAGCATCTGTTCCCACAAAACTTCTTGTTCCAATGCATAATACCACATATCAA